>Ga0209542_10000546_pt1 | contig 90705 bp, 106 predicted proteins | sample RifCSPhighO2_01_FD_184028 | JGI IMG/M metagenome (GOLD analysis project Ga0209542, IMG submission 184028) | Soil microbial communities from Rifle, Colorado - Rifle CSP2_plank highO2_0.1 (SPAdes) (version 2) | ecosystem: Environmental > Terrestrial > Deep subsurface > Rock core/Sediment ...
TTTGTAGGCTTCGAATGGCATAGTTATTTATGGTGAGCTTGTCGAGTTATTCTTTGCCTTGCCATTGACGAAGGGATTGCGCGGCAAGGCCTTGTATTTTGAAATCTTCCGGCTTGGTGTCCTTGAAGAATTTGTTGGCGATAAACACCCGTGCCATGTTTTCTCGGTCTTTTGCGGCGCGGCCGCTGATCTCCGCTTTGTGGAAAAACTCGCGGAGAATAATCTGTTGCAGTGGCTCCTTGAACCCCCCGGCTTTCCAGGCTTTCATGATCTCTATTTGGTCTTTGAGGGTGATGACCAATTCCCGAAACGCGAGGCGATCGGTTCTTGCAAGTGTTTCTTCGCCTCCTTCGCGGATGGAAAGCGTGAAATCTTCCTGAATCTTGCGGCAGGCGGACACAAATCTCTTTAACTCCTCCATTTTTTGGGGTGCCTCCGTCTCACTCCACTCAATATTTCCGTGACGATCGGCAAGCACCGATCCCAAAATTTTCAATGTCTCTGGAGCGATATAGCCGCCGCCCTTATCTTTCTTATTGATATCAAGGTAATGAATTTCTCGGGCACCCGCTCCACCGATGAAACGGCGAAGGGTGGCGACGTCGAGCTCGTAACGTTGTTTGTACCGCTCCGATTTAAGGTTAGCCGTCGCCATAATCGGCGCGGTGATGGTGATTTGCTCTCCTGTCACTGGATGAGTCCAGACATCGCCCACGCGTTTTTGCAAGAAGTCATGAAGAATCCCCGCAAATTCGTGGGGCATTAAGTTCACTTCGTCGAGAATTACCGGTCGGCCTTCCTTTTGCGCTTTTACGAATTCGGAGTATTTGAAAATTGTCTCGCCGGCTTCAAGTCCTCGCGTTCCCAGAATTTGGGATTCTTTAATCTGCTCGCTTACCGAAATGACCGCCGGCTCTTTGCCGAGGTGTTTTTGAGAAATATATTTTGCAAGCTGTGTCTTGCCCGAACCGGTCTCCCCTTGAAAAAGAACTGGCGCGCCCTGCATGAGGTCAGGGAGAACTTCGCGAATAAGCTCGGTGCGGGTTTCGGTTTCGGCGAAGCTGTAGCGCGAAAGGTCTCGTTGCATGCCCCTGATCTCTCTTCGACGCAGCATGTCTATCGTAGTCTCATCAAGCTCAAACCCTTGCAGTTCTTCTTTGAGTTCCGTTACCCGATTGGCAAGCCCTTCCAATTTTTTGCGTTCAATCGGGCCAGGGCTGCGGCCGTATTGTTCATAAAAAAGCCGCAGTTTTTGCTCGGTGTTTTCCGCGGCATGTAGTTCTTTTTGCAGATGGTCAAAAGCGAGAACTTTTGCGAGAGTTCCCTTTAGAGTTTTGAAGCGATCTTTGTAGGCCGTGAGCACGTCCGGGTGCGAGGCGAGTTCTTTTATGCGCTCGTCGTACTCGGAGAGAGTCGATTCTTCAAATTCGCGCAGTTCCGGGTCGATCTTGAGAGATTCAAGGTGGGCGATAACGGCCTCTTCTCCCTTGGCTTTCAATTCTTCGCGTTCTTTTTTGGTGAGTCCTCCCCATGTCTCTCGTACATGTTTGGAGACCTCGGGACGGGCAGCTGAAAGATCAGCCAATTCTGTTACCCGTACCTCTATTTCCTCCGGCGAGAGCCTCTCTTTAGATACCTCTACTTCCTTACCCGCCTCTTCAAGAACACGCTCTGGCGTGGTCTTTACCTCTGGAGTATGTGGCATTTTTTCTGGGGACATCATGCCTCAATTGTAGCATGAATATTGATAAGAAGCAACATCAAGCTTTGTGTCAAAATTTTGGGGTCCGGGTCAGGGCGTGAAGACATAAAAAGGCCCCCTGTCATGCGCACACAACAGGGGGATACTGGGGGAGAGAAAACTGTCGAGACTTAGCTCGTCATGAAACGGTTGCCCCCAGTCCGTTTTACTAATTGTAAGTATAGCAAACCGACAGAATTTGTCTATAGCCACGTTATGGTTCCAAGCTATTGAACCATAACGTGGGCCTTGATCTTTGGATATCCTGTGGGACCATTTGGAGCACGACCAAAAGGCGAAATAGCCATAGTTGCTTTATCTGCTACTATCTGCTATCATCTGATATATACCCAATAACAGTAATTATGGCCGTAAATACAACAAAATTTGACCCCCGCATTAAAACGCCCGATCCGCACATTGTGGCGCTTTTGGCCGCTATTGACGAGATAAAAGGCCAGTTTAAGGCAGGCCTCCGGATGACGCCGCAGGCGATCACCAACCTCAAAAGGTCTGTACTGATCACTTCAGCTGGTTCTTCAACCCGCATAGAAGGTGCAAAGCTGAACGACGAAGAAGTGCAAAAGATCATGCAGGGACTTTCGGTCTCAAAGTTCGCCGATCGAGATTCGCAAGAAGTGCAGGGCTATCTTGAGACCTTGCAAAACGTATTCGACAGCTACGAAAAACTGCCGCTCCGCGAGAGCATCATTAAGTCGCTCCACAAAGAATTGCTCAAGTATTCAACAAAAGACGAGCTCCAGCGAGGCGACTACAAGAAAAAAGAAAATACAGTCGGCGTGCTCGATGCGCAAGGCAATGTGGCTCGTATCATGTTTGAACCCACGAGAGCGTATCTTACGCCGAAAGAAACGCAGGAACTGGTGGACTGGACTGTCGAGGCGTTGCAAGAAAATCGCTTCCATCCGCTGCTTGTTATCGCAAACTTCATCGTTGAATTTTTGAAGATCCACCCGTTTGAAGACGGCAACGGGCGTCTTTCGCGCGTCCTCACAAATTTACTTTTACTCCGCGCCGGCTATTCATTCGTGCAATATGTCTCGCACGAACAGCTCGTTGAGAAAAGAAAAGATGAATACTACGTGGCACTCCGCAAGTCGCAGGAGACATTCAATACTGAAAAAGATACTATCGCACCGTGGCTTAACTTTTTCCTCTCCGTAATTCAGGAGCAAGCCAATAAAGCTCTGACGTATCTTGAAGAAGAAAAAGTCGAGGACACGCTTTCGCCGAAACAATATGAAGTATGGAAGCACATCTCAAGCGTCGGCGAGGCAAGCCCGGGCGAAATCGTAAAGGCAACGGGCGTAGGAATGCCGACTGTTCGGCAAGCACTGGACAGGCTTCTTGAACTTGGAAAAGTAAAGCGGATAGGCCGGGGGCCCGGAACAAGATATGTAAAAATATAAAAACGGCCGGCTCCTGTAAGCCATTCGATTGTTGGCCTCCTTTTATAAAACTCCTTATTCTTTTGTCTTTATAGCACGCTTAAAATAAATACACAAGCATGATAGAGTAAGGATTATGAAACAAATTTTCGCAAAAATCGGAGACAAAAAATGTACTATTGTTATTGGAGCGAACGCAATTCGACATTTTTCATTTAATCGGCTTGGCGCGAGCGGCTTTGTTGTTGTTGCCGATATGAGAGCAAAGAAACACCTGGCGAGTATTTTTGGGTTGCTCGTTAAGAAGTTAGGGAAAAATTTAATCGTTATTGAGATTAAGAATGGAGAGCGCGCGAAAAATATTGCCACCGTTGAGCGTATTTGCCGAATCATGGCGCGCAGCAACTGTGATCGCGACGCGGTTATTATTTCTTTCGGCGGCGGCGTTGTTGGCGATATTGCGGGGTTTTCTGCATCGATATATCATCGCTGTATTCGCTACGTTCATATTCCAACAACTTTACTTGCGCAGGTGGATAGCAGCATTGGCGGCAAAACAGGTGTTAATTTGCCCGAAGGAAAAAATTTGATGGGGAGTATTTATCAGCCAAGCGCAGTTATTATGGACACGAGCGCCCTAAAAACGTTGCCGAAGCAAGAAATCAACAACGGCCTTGCTGAAGCGATAAAGTATGGAGTTATTGGCGACAAAGCGCTTTTTCGGTTTCTTGAGCGCAACGCGCTCCGCCGAGATGCGCATTTTTTTCAACACATCATTGTTCAGTCCTGTATTTTTAAACTTTCCGTAGTGAAAAAAGATGAACGTGAGACCAACCTGCGGTACATTCTCAATTATGGTCATACTATGGGCCACGCCATTGAGGCGGCTTCTCAATACAGAATTCCACACGGGAAAGCGATTGCTCTCGGAATGATTTATGAAGGATACTTGGCGGTTGTGTTTGGTTCTTTTCCATATAACGACTGGGTACGGCAGACAAACCTTTTAAAACGAATATGCGCGCCAAGCGATGTTGCTGTACGCCCCCCATCTCTCATTGATTTTTTTAGGCGAGACAAAAAATCAACTTGTGGCGAGCCGCGATTTGTGTTTCCTTCGCGTATTGGAAGTGTTGCGCGCCATCGCGGCTTGTATTTGCACGCTGTCCCACGCGACGCTTTGTATAGAGAGTTTCAAGTTGTTAATGATATGAAAATATGATAGAAAAACTTCGTTCATTTGGTAGAAAAATAATTCCCAAACCGCTGTTTCGTGCGGGGCAGCCGGTTTATCATTGGCTTTTGGCATATGCGGCTGCTTTGTGGTACAGATTTCCGTCGCGCAAGCTTACGGTTATCGGCGTTACGGGAACAAACGGCAAATCGACGGTAGTAGAATTACTCCACGCAATTCTTACTGAAGCAGGAGAGTCGGTTGCGTCAATGTCTTCCATCCGCTTTAAAATAAACAACAAAGAAGAAACTAACGAACTCAAAATGACGATGCCCGGGCGGTTTCAAATGCAGAAATTTTTAAACGATGCGATGGCGGCCGGATGCAAATATGTTGTGCTGGAAGTTACATCGGAGGGCATCAAACAATTTCGCAACAAAGGAATTAAATTTTTTCTCGCGGTTTTAACCAATGTAACGCCGGAGCACATTGAATCGCACGGAAGTTTTGAAGAGTATCGCGCCGCGAAAGCAAAACTTTTTTACAACACTCCAAATCATATTGTAAATGGCGAGGACGCCAATATTGATTATTTTGTAAAAATTCCTGCGAAAAATCGCATTGTTTATACAAAAAAAGATTTTCCCGCCGGCTGGCATTCAACATTGTTGGGGGATTTTAATAAAGAAAACATTGTGGCGGCTTATCATGCGTCGCGGTTTTTAGGAACAAATCCAGAGAAAATAAAATTAGCGATTGAAAAATTTGAAGGAACTCCGGGGCGCCTGGAGTTTATTCGGCGCGAGCCATTTGCGGTGGTAGTGGACTACGCGCACACGCCGGACGCGCTTCGCAAAATATATCAAACTTTGCGCAACTATCAACTGCCAACTACCCAGGCCTCGCTAAGCGAAGCGGGGCGGGCAAACTACAAACTAATTTGTGTTTTGGGTGCCGCAGGAGGTGGGCGCGATAAATGGAAACGACCGAAGATGGGAAAGATTGCTGCGGAATTTTGCGATGAAATAATTTTAACCAATGAAGATCCGTACGACGAAAATCCGCTTACTATTTTGAAAGATGTTGAAAGCGGATTTTCGCAAATTCAAAACTCACAGCACAAAATTTTAAACAAATACGAAGCACGTCGGGTAAACTATAAACTAATAGTGGATCGTCGCGAGGCAATTCGCGCCGCGATTTCTCAAGCGCAGCCGAGCGATGTTGTCGTTATCACCGGCAAAGGATGCGAGCCGTGGCTCATGGGTCCAAACGGCACAAAAATCCCATGGGATGATCGCAAGACAGCGCGGGATATTTTACGACAAGCTTTTTAATTCTTGTTTTTGGTGTATAATGAATAAAAAGCGTCATTATTAACAGCCAATAATAAAAATGTTATGGAAGACGAAAAAAAATCACAATGTGGGTTGTATCATGGTGCGCGCGGGCACGGGCTTGCGACGAAGATGCTCGCGATATTTCTTATGGTGGTCTCGGTGTTTTATATCGTAAGGATCAAAAACGAGTGGAACGGATACGATCGCGCACGGGCCCCGGCAACTATTAGTGTCTTTGGCGAAGGAAAGGAGTTTGTGAAGCCGGATATCGCGACGATAAGTGTCGGTGTAGTCAAACAAAACGTTGATTTGCTGAAAGCACAAAAAGAAGCGGCTGACGTGATCGATCGCACAATCGCAGTACTACGAGAAAAAGGAGTTGCGGATAAAGATCAAAAAACAACATCGTTTAATATTTACCCACAATATGATTATCGGGACGGCGTGCAAAAATTCCGCGCGTATGAAGTGCGCCAAACATTAGAAGTTAAAATTCGCGATCTTTCTAAAGTCGGGGAGGTTTTGGGAGGAGTTGCCGGAGCGGGAGCTAACGAAATCGGATCGCTCGGTTTTACGGTAGATAATCCAAAAGCGGCGCAAGAAAAAGCGCGGGCCGCGGCAATAAGTGAAGCAAAAGAAAAAGCACAAACCCTATCTCGCGACTTAGGGGTGCGCTTGGTTAAGATCGCGAGTTATTCAGAATCAGGAGGCGCCCAACCGCCGCCAATATTTTATGAAAAAGCAGCGTATGGCATTGGAATGGGAGGCGGCGCTGACTTTTCTGTTCCAACAGGAGAAAATGAAATCAGAGTGAATGTGACGATCACATACGAAATAAGATAGGCGGCATTTACTTGGACGCCCAATACAAAAGAAGCGAATTTTTACAATGAGTTGCTAAAAACAAAAGCGGCGCTATGCGCCGCTTGAGATTTTTTTAACGATGTTCAGATGTTCTGATTCTACTGTTTTTATTACGCGAAAATCGAAAAATCTTCCGTCCATATGACGTTGCGAGGTATACCGCAGAGAACCGCATATTTTACACCACTCGGTTTCCTTGATAACAGATCCCATAAACTCCTCTATTTCATCTCCGTCGATTTTTTGATATTTGTGATCCCTGCCCAAACAGGGCTTGAGCAGCTCCAGAACACGACAACCAACATTGTGGCGTTTTCTTTTTTCTTCAATCAATTCATCAAGAACTCTCGTGTCGGCTTTATTGAGCTCGTCCATGCGCGCAACCACTCCCTTTCTACAGAGAAGATAGCACTTACCGGCAAATTGTCAACCACGTTAGAAATCAAATTTCTAACGCGGTCAAGCAAAAGAAAAAGCGCTATGCGCTTATTGTGTTTTGTAATAAATCAATTTCCACTATATTTGTTGTCTGGATATTGTCGTTCTTCTTCTCTTCTTTTTTCTTCAGCCCGCCATCTATCAGACTTTCTTCGTTCGCATGCCTCGCACGGTCTTTCGATTACATTGCTATTGCTGATCGCATCAACATAAATCACTTTGCCACACAAAGAACATATTACCGCGCCCATCAGACAAAGCCCCTTTCAATCTAATTAAAGTCTTACACTACACTGGCAAATCGTCAAGAGAGAGCTCGGTGTCGAGATCGTCAGCAAGAAGTTTGTCGGATAATATTTGATTATCTTGAGTCGGTTCGTTTTCCATACAGTAATGCAAAATACGGAATACTAATTATTCAATAACAAACAAATACGAAACTATTTCTTCCCCTCCTTAATCAAATCAGCAATATTGTTTGGCACTTCTTCGTAGTGATCAAACTCCATTGTATAACTTGCTCTGCCTTCGGTCATTGAGCGGAGCTTGGTCACATAGCCGAACATTTCGGAAAGCGGGACCTTGGCATCAACAATTTTTACATTGATACGGTCAGACATCTGCTCAATGCGTCCGCGCTTTGAGCTTAAGTCGCCGGTTACGTCACCTAAAAACTGCTCTGGGGTGATAACCTCAACTTTCATAATCGGCTCTAAAATAACCGGCGCGGCGCGCTTTGCTGCCTCTCGGAGCGCAATGGACCCCGCGATCTTAAATGCCGCTTCCGAAGAGTCCACTTCGTGGAACGATCCATCGTAGAGCGTTACTCGCGCGTCAACCAACGGAAAGCCCGCCACAATACCTTTTTCCAGCGCCTCTCCGACGCCCTTTTCAACCGCAGGAATAAATTCTTGCGGAATGGCTCCGCCACGAATGGCATTGATGAATTCAAATCCTTTGCCTCGCTCTTGCGGTTCCACGCGCAATCGCACATGGCCGTACTGGCCGCGGCCACCGGATTGGCGAATATATTTTCCTTCGGCTTCCGCGGTTTTTTTAATCGTTTCTTTGTAGGCAACTTGCGGGCGGCCGACATTTGCTTCTACTTTAAATTCCCGCCTCATGCGATCAACAATAATTTCTAAATGAAGCTCTCCCATGCCCGAAATAATCGTTTCCATTGTTTCTTCGTCGCCCTTAATACGAAACGTCGGGTCTTCATCTGCCAAACGCCGCAGCGCCAACCCCATTTTTTCTTGATCTGCCTTCGTCTTTGGTTCAATGCGAAGCGATACCACGGGCTCTGGAAACGTAATTTGTTCAAGAATAATAGGATGTTCTGGATCGCAGAGCGTATCTCCTGTTTTGGTGTTTTTCAGGCCAACGATTGCGCCAATGTCGCCCACAAAGACCCTCTTTACTTCCTCGCGGTGGTTTGCGTGCATGCGCAAAATTCGTCCCACGCGCTCTTTTTCATCGCGCGTTGAATTAAGTACATATGATCCGGAATCAAGATTTCCAGAATAAACACGAAAGTACGTAAGTTGGCCTACATATGGGTCGCTTTGCAATTTAAACGCGAGCGCGGCAAAAGGTTCTTCGTCGCTTGGTTTGCGAAAAACCTTCCCTTTTGTTTTCGGATCTACTCCTTCGGTTGGTGGCATATCAAGTGGGCTGGGCAAATAATCAATAACGCCGTCAAGCAATATTTGCACACCTTTGTTTTTAAGCGCCGACCCGCACACAACGGGCACCAGCTTGTAGCTAATTGTTGCTTTACGAAGCGTTTTACGCAACACGTCGGTTGAAATCTCTTTTCCTTCAAGGTATTGTTCCAGGAGAACATCATCTTGCTCGGCGATTTTTTCTACCATAATATGCCGCTTTTCTTCCGCTTCTTTTTGGTGTGATACCGGGATTTCGTGTTCGAGAACTTCTTCTCCATGGTCTCCTTCAAAAACAATATATTTCATCCGCATCAAGTCAATAATTCCAGAAAAATCGGATTCAAGCCCAACGGGGATGGTTACGGCAATCGCATTCGGCGTGAGGCGGTCAATTATTGACCGAAAACTTTTTTCAAAGCTTGCGCCAATTCGATCGAGCTTATTGATAAAGCAAATGCGCGGCACGTTGTATTTGTCCGCTTGTCGCCAAACTGTCTCGGATTGCGGCTCTACTCCCGCAACGCCATCAAACACGACGACGCCTCCGTCAAGCACGCGCAGCGACCGCTCTACCTCAACGGTAAAATCAACATGGCCCGGCGTATCAATGATGTTAATGCGGTGCTTGCGGTTTTTATTGGCGCCCGTCCCATTGTCGCTATCGCCTTGGCGAGATAAGTATGATGGGGTCCAAAAACACGTTGTTGCCGCAGAGGTAATAGTAATTCCTCGTTCGCGTTCTTGTTCCATCCAATCCATCACCGCTTCTCCTTCGTGCACTTCGCCGATTTTATGCGAAACGCCAGTATAAAAAAGAATCCGCTCGGACACGGTGGTTTTCCCAGCATCGATATGGGCAATGATGCCGATATCTCTTGTTTTTTCGGTTGGATAATCGTTCATGCCATTACCACGCAAAATGCGCAAAAGCGCGGTTTGCTTCTGCCATACGATGGGTATCTTGTTTCTTTTTAATAGCCGCGCCCTCATTTTTCGCCGCAAGCAATATTTCTTCTGATAAGCGCGCCGCCATAGGCTTTCCTTTTTTAGCGCGGGCGGCGCCAATCAACCACCGCAGAGCCAATGCCAAGCGACGACTCTGAGAAACTTCTCTCGGAACCTGATAGGTGGCGCCTCCAACGCGGCGCGAGCGCACCTCAACGTTTGGAGATGCGTTTTTGATCGCGGTTTCCAGTACCGTAAGCGCATTTTCTCCTTTGCGCGCATTTCCGATTTCTGTAAGCGTATCATGCATTACTCGGCGCGCCGTTGATTTTTTTCCGCCAAACATAATGTAGTTGGTCATTTTTTCAACCAACAAAGATTGGTAGATCGGATCCGGCTTTGTTTCTTGTTTTTTATGTCGTTTGCGTCGCATAAATTATTGTTTGGGTTGTTTTGTACCATACTTACTCCGTTGCTGTTTTCTACCCTCCACGCCCGTTGTATCAAGTACTCCGCGCACGACGTGATAGCGCACGCCGGGCAAGTCCTTAACTCTGCCGCCACGTACCAACACCACCGAGTGCTCTTGCAGTTTATGCCCCTCGCCGGGAATGTAGGCGGTCACTTCCATGCCATTGGTGAGCCGAACGCGCGCCACTTTGCGAAGCGCTGAATTTGGTTTTTTGGGCGTCATTGTTTTAACCAACAGGCATACGCCGCGCTTAAACGGCGCAGGATACGCGCGCGGAGCATTGTGCAAAACATTAAACCCACGCCGCAAAGCAACGGCTTTGGGTTGATAGTTCATTTTTTTTCTGCCCTTGCGGATCAGTTGACGAATCGTCGGCATAGGAAAAAGGTTATCATGCCCGCTCCGCTACGTCAATCAATAAAATCCTGAGCCGGTGATGAGGCCGAAGAGCAACAGCACGGGGCGGAGGATGATAGAGCCAAAAAAACCAGGAACAAGCAAAAACAAAAACAATATGAGTAAAATACCATATTGTTCGAGGAGCGCCACAAAATACATCCACCCGCGCGGCAAAAGCAAAAACAATACCTTTGATCCGTCAAGCGGCGGGACAGGAATCATATTGAAAATCGCGAGTGCCAAATTCAAGAATACAATGCCTGTTGCAATCCCGAAAAACGTAGGATCCAAAAACGAAAATGCCGCCGCTTCGCGAAAGCGTATCATAAGTCCAAAAAACACCGCTACCAGAATATTGCTTATCGGTCCCGCAACACCAACCAAAAACGGCCCCCACCGCTGATTGCGCAAATACAATGGATTATAGGGAACGGGTTTTGCCCATCCGATGCCGATAAAAATGGGGAGCACAATTGATCCGACAAAATCAATATGCGGTAATGGGTTGAGCGTAAGCCGCCCCGCGTCTTTTGCGGTAGAATCCCCCAGTGCGTATGCCGTAGCTCCGTGCGATACTTCGTGGATAACAACCGAAAAGACCAATATGAAGACGCGAAAAATAGTTGCGCCTATGTCTTGACTTACAAGAAACTCCATGATAGATTCTCTATAAACTACAAACTATAAACTAAAAACTATTTCCATGGCTCGTTCATGTCCGCTGTGCGGAAAAACATCAATAATAATGGGAACGCGCGTACTCCTTCGTGGTAAGTATAACCCAACTAAGCGTTCACGAAAATACCCAAACCTCCAATGGGCCCCTTTATCTGCGTCGGCTTCTCTTTCTCTTCGCAAACGCTTCGGCGGCGCAAGCCGCATCAAAATCTGCACCAAGTGCCTCAGGGGCAAAAAACATCTCGCGTGAGAGTTGTGCACAGCGCCTATTTTTAAGCATGCGCATGAGTGCTTTTTTGTGGTATACTAAATAGGTAAGCCCGTCGGGGCTCTATTATTGGTTTTATAATTTTTAACCTATGCCAGAAACAATCTTTGGTTTACCAACCGCGATTGCCCTTATGTACGGCGCGGCACTTTTCTATTTCGTTGGAATTATTGTGACGTGGAAATCGTATCGGGCAGAACCCAACGAACTCATGGGCGCATTTATGGCTTTCCTTTTTAGCATGGGCCTTGCCCTTTTTCTTATGGGGTCGGCGGAGTATCTTGCGCAGCCAATGCTCGGTGCCGCAGGAACTCTCGCGATTCTTATTGGTTCGGTAATTATGTTAAGGTTTCCGCTCTCGCTTACGCGCCAACCGCTGCAGTCATTTCTATTTTATGTCTCTATGGTTGTAGCAATCGCGTTTTTTGTTGTTATGATGGCAACGAAAACTGGACAAGCATATACGATGCCGATGATTATGTGGTTTATGATTATTGTCAATGGCATCGTGGTTTCGTTTTTTGTCATCTACGCAGGCGTTAAGGCAAAAGAGCAGTGGTTTAAAGTAAAGGCCGTAGGCGGCGGCGCGGGCATTGCAACGTGCTGTCTTGCGTCGCATGTCGCGCTGATGGTTGGCGCGCCGCTTTTGAGCGCGGCATTTCAATTTGCGGCCCCTGTTATTATTGTCGCATCCATACAACTAGGGAAGTCATTACAAGTGTCTTCGCAGCGGCCCACCATAAATCCTGCCACAGCCGTATAGGTAACCGATTGCGGTTTTGCTCGCTCATCCCGCATTCGCATTTCTCATTCGGGGTGCGGAGAGTTGAACTCCGGCTACAAGACCCCCAGCCTTGTGTACTACCGTTATACTACACCCCGGTCCGTATCTCTACAGTAATATAAAAATTACCACAAAGAAAATCCGTTCAGTGTAGGACGGATTTGTTTTAGGTGCTACGGTGTCAATATTTAAATAACGAGTTATTACCAACCAAAATAGAATCGCCGACCAAATTCAAACCCAACTCTATAGCCGGTATCAAATTCGCCGTATAGCGACGCTTCTAGCTGGTACGGCAATTGCAATCTAACTCCTGCCGCTGGGTTTAGAATAGGGATAATACGCGTTACCCTATCAAATGCGGGTTCATCGAGGATCGGAAACCCCGTATCCTTGTGGTAACCATTAAATACTCCTCGAAATTTTGCGTTTTCTGCTCCTATTCCAACACCGAGTCGCACAAATGGCTGGAACCTTCTATTAATACGAAAACGCCGCTCTCCTTCTACCGTAAGACCAAAGTGTCTCAATCGCAAGTCGCCTATCGCAAGTCCTTTTACGCCAAAAAATTCAAACTTCCCTCCGTGAGAAAATGGCCCATGGCCGCTTGTTTCCGCAAATGATGCACGAAGCCCCACTGACCACGCATTGTCGACATGATGAACCAGCGCAAATGTAGTAAAGTAACCAAAAAGGCCGTCTGGCTGTTTACTGGAGTCCAAGGCAAGCAACCACTTCGGAACAAACGCAGGGCCGCCGCTTATGCTGATAGTCGTTTTTTCTACCTTCTGCTTTTCCTCTTCTTCAGCAAAAACGGGGTAAGGACTAAGCAAACACAGCGTTACTGCTACCAAAAAGATCGCTACCGTACTGCGCATTCCACGCTCCTGTTATCAACTATCTTATTTTAGAAAAGCACACTCTATTTAAAAAGGCAATCGTGTCTCACTTGGCAATCCGATTGCCAAGTTGGGTCACTTGTAGAGCGGATTTGATTCGGGGATATCGCTTTGCGGAGCGGCAGCGCGTGCTATGACAAACAACAAACCCGAAAGACGGTTGCAGTAAGAAAGAATTGCGGGATTGAGCGGATGCTTTGCGTGATGGGTTAAAATACTTCGCTCCGCGCGGCGAGATACCGCGCGCGCATAATCAAACCACGCCGAAAACTCATTAGCGCCTGGAACTACGAATTTTTTAAGCGGCGGTCCGCCCGCGAGCAGATTGTTTTCAAATTGCGCGATCCGCGCCTCAAGCGCGCGGACTTTTTCATGCGAAAAGCCCGGCGATTGATATTGTTTTTCAAACCAAAACGCGCCCACATGCGCCTGTATGATAAAAAGGTCTTGTTGGATTTGTTCGAGTATCTCGGAGATATCACCCCTTACTAAATTCTTGATAATACCCAAAAGCGAATTTAATTCATCCAAATCCCCAAGCGCTGAAAATTCAGGGTCGGTTTTTGGATATTGTTTTTTCCCCACGTGGCTTTTGCCGTCGTCGCCTTTTCCGGTATAGTAGATGCTCATGATATTTATTATCCTAACACACAACGCTATAGTTATATTACACGCATGACGAACTCCATATTATGGATTGCGGCGGCAGTAACCATGGGCGCGGGAGCGGTCTACGGGCTTTTTCTTCTCTCGCTTCTTTTTTCTTTCCTTAGTGGCACCCCCTATATTGGTATTCCCAGAAAATCTCTATATGAGATTCTCGCTTTTGGAGAGCTTACGGGCGATGATATTTTCTACGACCTTGGTTCTGGAGATGGGAGGGTTTTGATAACAGCCCGAGAGCATTTTGGTGTTGCGCGCGCAGTTGGATTTGAAATCGCGCCGTGGCCGTATTTTGTATCGCGAGCGCGCGTTGCGCTCAAACGGTTCGCGGGACACATCAGCATTCACTGTAAAAGCTTCCTCAAGGCAGATCTTTCGCCCGCTTCTTTTGTATATGTGTATCTGTACCGAGAACTTCTTAATGAAAAGGTGGCGCCAAAACTTGTACGCGAGCTTCGGCGGGGTGCCAAAATTTTATCGTGCAGCAGTTCCATCGATATCACCTTGCACCCGCAATTCCACTTGCTCAAAACCGGCAAAATCGGGAGCATCACGGTGTTTTTGTATGAGAAAATATAAAGGGTTTACGTCCTCGAGAGGATTCGAACCTCTATTTCAAGCTCCGGAGGCTTGCGTCCTATCCGTTGGACGACGAGGACAATTATGTTGTTTGTTACGTGTGCCGGTCGGCAACTGTCGAGGCGCCAAAAGCGTATGGCTTGATCACCGCATCAAAACCGTAACCTTTGACCATGCCGACAACCGCGTCAATGAGATCTTTTGTCGGGCCGCGCTCGCCAACATCAATGTGGACCTGGTCATCCCAGAAAAATTCATCGCCCAGCTCGTCTTTAAGCTGCCCGCGAAGTTCTTGCGCTAACGTAATTGATCTTATGGTTTCTTGGTAAATTCTGCCGCGCAAGTCGCTGGAAATTTTCTGCTCGGACGTAGTCCAAAAGTGTATTCCGCCGTTTCCTATCCGCCAAATAGTAACCGCAGTCACAAAGCGCACCTTTTGATGCATAGACGAGTCGCTGCCTACGATAATCCGATAGCGCCGGGTAGGCGCCTTTTTTACAAACTTCGAAATTTCTCGGACAATCCCCGCAAGATCAAACGTGTTTCCTATTAAATTATGAAATATTGCATTGGTCATGTGTACGGAGTTTACGGTTTGTGGTTTGTCGTTTATAGGAGAGTTCCTTGAACATCTTCAAACATTGTATAGGTATTATCGGTAAGGCGCGCGGAGAGTACCCGGTCAATTTTAAATACGCGCTTTGCGCCTCGCAAATGGCAAAATCCTTCAAAATTGTCACTTGCTATTCTATAAATATCCACCATGCGGTTCTTGAGCGGCGCGCCGCCATCTTTCGCGTCTTTCGTGACATATTCAATCTCAACACTTTTTCGTTTTTCCAGTGCTTCGCGAAGAACATTGCGAACATTTTGCGGCTGCGCAGACCCCCAACGAACGGGAACAGCAATGCGCCCCATTGCATCGCGCGAGAAAAAAAGAACGTGGCCATTGGTTCGCCCGAATTCATAAAGCTCCTTTGTCAGCTCAACGTCCTTGAGGCAGTATTCTTTAATGAGATCAATTTTTCCTTCTTTATACCACCGAATTGCCTGCATACCATCCGCGGATTTTTTCGCGCCAAGCGTTTGACTGCAAAGATTATCCAGAGAGACGCGAAAACCAACGCCGGTCTCAATGTCTTGCATTAAATCCAGCATCGCAAGCTCTTTGAGGTTCCACGAAACATAGGGTTGCAAAACCGGCACATCGAAGTGGTTGATATTAAAACCAATGATCCGTCTGTTGCTGATAAGCGCGCTGTCGAGAAGTTTCGCAAATTCTGGTATTTCGTGCTCTTCAAATGCAATATAGCGATCGTCGCCATACACATACGCTCCCACCACAGAAACACCGAGCTTATCGAACCGATCTCTTCCCCCAACTTCGTCGAACGAGCGCTGTGTCTCAATGTCAAAAACAATATCGCCGCTTTGTATACCGCCTTGCATTTAATTTTTATAGCACAAAGGGTGTTTTATATACAAGCAAAATTTATTTACAGCGGCAAGTCAAGAGAATATGCGCCGGGGCCGAGGAGGAGAAGTGAGAGCGCCATAACCAAAAGCACAAAATCAAATTCCCACCCGCCTGCCGGCGAGGCAGGGCCGCCAACAAATCCCGTTTTGAATTTTACTTTCCAAATTGCGACCGCCATATTGATTGCCAAAAACAACGCCACAGCTTGAACTAAAAATCCAAAAACCAAAAATATCCCGCCAAAAAATTCTACAACACCAACGACAACTGCCCAAAACTTTGCCGGGCGAATGCCGAGGGATTCAAAAAATCCTGCGGTGGCGGTAATGCCGCCGTGGTGCGAACCATCAGGCATCGTTTTTGCAAAAAGTTTTGGGTAGCCATGCACGATAAATACCGCTGCAAGCGCAAGGCGCAACAGGAGTGGCCCGTATGATGCGTAATCATACAGTTGCGGCAGGGCGCTTAAGCAACCGAAAAGGATATTGTTATTGAGGCACCACATGAAATTAGTTTATAGTTGATAGTTTGTAGTTGATAGTGTGAATTACTTTCTTTTGTGTTGCTTTATTTTTTCTCCAAGCGCACGAGTCGTGTTGTGTAAAAATCTTTTCATTTTCTTGCGGCGCGTGCGGTATGTTGGTTCTCCTTCGCTGCGCGTCGCGTCGTCATCCGGTTTCCAATCCGTGCCAGCGCGTACCTGTGCATCTTCCGCGTCCTCTGGCCAAAAATCTGGCTGTTCTTTTGGCATAATTTTAGTATAGCATATTTTTACAAAACCCCTACACGTTCTTCGTGTGTACCGCCGAATTGCTCGCGAAGAGAATAGAGGGCAATCCCCGCTGCTACCGCAACATTGAGCGACTCCTTACGGCCGCGCATGGGAATTTCAATAATCGCATCGGATTTTTTTAAAATGGCAGGCGAGATACCGCGCACCTCATTGCCCACAATGAGCGCCATGGCAGTATAACGCGGAAATGAATTCCTGTTGTGTTTCTTAAACTTGCTACGATATATCGCAGCGAGCTTGTTATATGGAACCGCGCGCTGGGATTGCTCCAAAGAAATTATGAAAACCTCATCCCAAGAAGAGAGATGAGCGTCTCTCGGGGGTGAGGTGCGTTTTAGTTCTTTAATCAAAGCACTGATATTTTTTCTTTGCTCCCACATAACAAATTTTTCCGCGCCCAGCGCGGTCTTTGCAAACTCTTTGCGTAATCCGCCAGCTGGCGGACCAAAAAAATCGTACGGTGATGGCGTATACCCGGTCAAATATATTTTTTTGACTCCCGCCGCATCCGCGGTGCGAAATATTGAGCCGACATTATGTAAGCTCCGAATGTTATGGAGAATGAGATAAATGCCCATCTTATCTGCTCAATTTAAGAGTTTTGGCAATTGTGTTAAGTGTTTTAACACCAACATCGTCTCGCTCCAATCTTTTTACATCCACCATTGGAACATCATCCCCATTCACTAGACGCAACGTAACTTGATACTGATAAGGATCATTATAAAATATATAATCTTTGAAAGTTGAACAACCCTCATAACAAATCCCTCTATAGCGCTCAACTGCCTTGCTTTGAAGCCATGATATTGTCCGACACTGATATATATTATTGTACTCGCTTGTTAGGTTACAATTGTCGTCAATTTTTGCTGTTTCAAGAAACGACTTGTTGACATCCCACTCTTTAACGTATTCTGTAAAGTTAATCTGGCTTGGCTCAAAATATGCACAATTATCATCTTTAGGGTTCTTGCTACATTTAATAGCATAATCTCTAACGCCTTTGTCGTTTTCAGCGGCGTCTTTCCGAGAAATTTCAAGTACAAAAAAGGTTAAGTCTTGAGCATTCGCCGAGGTTACTGCCACAAAATTGCCGTGCAACGGACCCACATATGATTTATCAATTTCCCAGTTTTCAGGATACTTAAACTCAAACCCATATTTCTCGTTACGATATGTTTTCCATCCACGCGTGAGATTGTGAGAAACTGACGAAGAAGCAATAATCTCCTGACCCGCGATTTCTTCGTCGATTTTAAAACGCGAAATTGCGCCAATTACAGCAATGCCAAAAATAATAAGCAGGGCGATGGCCCAGAAAAAGTAGCGATTTGGATGAATGACGCGGAACATTATTTTTTATTTTCGCATCTTTAAAGCAAGTCTGCAAACTCTGCGACAGTTATTTCTGTCTCGCGCAATATTTTTGAAAGCAATCCGCGGCTTACCGTTGGATAATTTGGTACTGTAACTGGCCGTCGGGTTTTGTGGCGAAGTCGAATATGGCTTCCTCGTTGACGAACTTCGTAATAACCAGCACGCGCCAACGTTTTAATAATTTCTCTGCCAGAAAGGAGTGGGAGCTGAGTCATGTCAGCTACTTTAGACAGCAATGGTATGCAAACTCAGCTCGCGTGGCTTGTAGCTTTTGAGAATTTCCTGATTTTCTTTTTCTTCTAACACCAAGTCAATGACTTCGCGGATGCCGCGAAGTGCCTCATCAATTGTCTTGCCTTGAGTAAAACATCCGCGAAAAAGCGGGCATTCAACAATATACCACCCGTCTTCGTCGCGTTCTATAAAAACCGGCAATTGAGTCCCTCGATGTTGAAATTCCGTTTTTTTCATATCTCCATGATATCACAAGTTACTAACAATGCAACGGTCTTGACATGTTTTTCGGGACGCGATAGCATAGAGTTTATACGCTACGAGGCGATATTTTTATCATTATTAGCTTTAATACATAATCCACGCATATGGCTGAAAAATTTGAACGAACAAAGCCGCACGTCAACGTTGGTACCATTGGACACGTTGATCATGGCAAGACAACGCTTACCGCGTCGATTTTGCACGTACTTAACCTTGCAGGATCGAAGGTCCGACTTGAAAAGGTTGATGAAATTGATAATGCTCCCGAGGAGCGCCAGCGCGGCATTACGATTGCCCTTCATCACTCGGAGTACGAAACCGCGAAGCGCCACTATGCGCATATTGATGCGCCGGGGCACGCAGATTATATCAAGAATATGATTACGGGCGCTGCGCAAATGGACGGCGCGATACTGGTTGTCTCTGCAACGGACGGACCTATGCCGCAGACGCGCGAGCACATTTTGTTGGCGCGCCAGGTTGGCGTTCCTGCGATTGTCGTTTTTCTCAATAAAGTAGACATGGTAGATGACAAAGAGTTGATTGATTTGGTTGAGACCGAGGTGCGCGAGCTTTTATCAAAGTACGAGTATCCGGGAGACACCACCCCGATTATTCGTGGTTCGGCACTCAAGGCGCTGGAAGCAAAATCCGCGGATGACGAGTGGGCAAAGCCGATTTCAGAGCTTGTGAAGAATTTGGACGAATATGTTCCCGAGCCAGTGCGCGATGTTGAGAAGCCGTTTTTGATGCCGGTAGAAGATGTATTTTCTATTGAAGGCCGCGGCACCGTTGTAACGGGACGCATTGAGCGCGGCAAAATTAAGCTCGGCGAGGAAGTTGAAATCATAGGTCTCCGCGATACCCAAAAGACCACTGTTACTGGCATTGAGATGTTTAACAAGCAGCTTGATGAAGGTATGGCGGGAGACAATGCGGGAATTTTGCTCCGCGGCGTTAAAAAGGAAGACGTAGAACGCGGACAGGTACTTGCAAAGCCGGGCTCTATTACGCCACACACCGAATTTGAAGCAGAGGTCTATATTCTTACCAAAGAAGAAGGAGGTCGCCACACCCCGTTTTTTGCTGGATATAAGCCGCAGTTTTATATCCGGACAACTGATGTGACCGGCGAGGTTACTTTGCCGGAAGGCACGGAAATGGTGATGCCAGGAGACACCATAAAATTTAAAGTCAAACTCATAGCGCCGGTTGCTCTGGAAGAGAAACAACGCTTTGCAATCAGAGAAGGAGGAAAAACGGTGGGCGCAGGGGTAGTGACGGCGATTTCCAAGTAAGATAAGCAACGCGATCATTAGCACTTGACGATAGATACGTTTTTTATTTAACAACCCATGGCTACGAGCCAAAAAAGCAAGACGCGTCCACTTCGCCGCGAGGCGAGAATTGCGGCGGGCAAGAGCACCGCAGAATCTTCAAATGACGACCAGCAACGGCTACGGATTCGCGTGCGCGCGCACGACCACAAGATTCTTGATATGTCTGTTCGCCAGATTGTAGATACCGCAATTCGCCACGGTGTAGAAGTGGTAGGACCCGTTCCGTTGCCGACAGAGATTCGCAAATATACCGTCAACCGATCTTCTTTTGTGCACAAAAATGCTCGCGAGCAATTTGAGATGCGGGTACATAAGCGATTGGTGGATATTATAAATCCAACACCGAAAATTATTGACGCACTGACCAACTTAAACCTACCTGCCGGCGTGGACATTGAAGTAAAGATGTAGCCATTCAAACAAAGCGGGGAAGATACACACAAAGCCCCCAAGACAGGGGGTTTTGTATTAAAAAGACAATTTATAAAATATGACAGCGCTTTTAGCAGAAAAAATAGAAATGTCGCAAGTGTTTGATGAGGCGGGTGCGGTGCATCCGGTGACGTTTCTGCGCGCGCTTCCGGGCGATGCGACCACGGTATCAGTGTTTAAGGAGGGTGACGTTGTTTTGGTAAGCGGCACGAGCAAAGGAAAAGGATTTCAAGGGGTAGTCAAGCGTCACGGATTTCACGGTGGCCCGCGAACGCACGGGCAGAAACATTCCGAGCGCGAGCCGGGCTCCATCGGCGCGGTTTGGCCACAGCGGGTTTTGAAAGGTACTCGTATGGCGGGGCGCATGGGAGGCGAGCGCGTTACCGTGCGGAATTTAAAGGTGGCAAAGGTGCTTTCTGACGAGAATTTGCTTGCTGTTGAAGGAGCTGTTCCCGGAAGGAGGGGGAGCGTTGTTGAAATACGAAGTGTGTAAATAATGCGAATCCACGAATTTTATGCGAATACTACAAATAAACAAATAAATGTATTAATGAGTATATTCGTATTATTCGGATGATATTCGTAGAATTCGTATCGCGTTTATGAAAATAGACACCTACAATACAAAAGGAGAAAAGATTAGTACGACAGAGCTTCCTGATCGTATTTTCGGTGTTCGGTGGAATGCGGCGCTGGTAAAACAGGTCTATGATGGCGAGCGCGCGAATGCGCGCCGGCCATGGGCGCACACCAAGGATCGCAGCGAAGTAAGCGGTGGTGGCCGTAAGCCGTGGCGCCAAAAAGGCCTTGGACGCGCCCGACATGGTTCTATTCGCTCTCCGATTTGGGTTGGCGGTGGCGTTGCGCACGGGCCGCGCAAGGCACGAAGCTTTGAGGTAAAAATCAACAAAAAAATGAAGTCAGCGTCTGTGCGCGCTCTTCTTTCCCGCAAGCTCAATGATGGGCAGGTTGCGGTATTCGATCAATTTTCTATCTCTCTGCCAAAAACCAAAAATGTGGTGATGGCGCTGCGCAGTATCGGAAATAACGAGGCATTCAAGGGCATTGCAACGCGCAAAAAAACACTTCTTGCGATATCCCGCGATATTTCCATTATTCGCGCAACACGTAATGCGCCGTATGTTTTCTACACGGAGCCGCGGAACATGACCACTACCGCTCTCTTGCATACTTCGTATGTAGTGCTTGATCAATCTTCTCTTGCGGAGCTTACCAAGACATTTGCATAATATTATATCTATGGCATTTAATTTTTTTCAAAAATTTATCGGGCGCAGGGGGCAGAAACAAGAAGCGCCCGCAAAAAAAACAGAAATCGTTCGGGGGGCATTGAAACATATTCCTCGGCAAGATGCCAAAAAAGAATCTTCTGTTCATGAGGCGCGCAGCGCCGATCGCTCAATTGTTATCAAGGGCAAGAGTGACAGTGCGAGCGTTGCGGCATTGCTTCCCCACATATCTGAAAAAGCAACGCGGTTTCAATATGTGTTTCGGGTTTCCGATCGAGCAAATAAACCTCTCTTGAAAAAAGCAGTGGAAGATCGCTATGATGTTAAAGTTTCCGGTGTTCGTATTATAAATACCCATGGCAGAACGCGCAGGCGCGGCAACGCGGTCGGTTTTCAATCAGGATACAAAAAGGCGCTTGTAACATTGCGCAAGGGTTATTCAATTGAAGAATTATGAAATCATACGCTTCCTATACTCCATCGCGGCGGCATATGTCCGGTATTGACTATCGATCTTTACTAACGCGCCAAGAACCGCACAAGGCCCTTGTATCGGGCAGAAAGCGCGCGGTTGGGAGAAATAACCAAGGAAGAATTACCACGCGCCACAAAGGCGGAGGGCAGAAACGCTTATTGCGCGCGGTGGATTTTTATTTTGATAAACGCGACATCCCTGCGATAATTGAATCAGTTGAATACGATCCTTATCGCACGGCGTTTATTGGTCTTGTGCGATACCGCGACGGAGAACGAAGATATATGGTGCTTCCGGGGGGCGTAGCGCCCGGTCGGGAAATTATTGTTTCTTATAATGCTCCCTTGCTGCCGGGCAACCGCTTGCCGCTTGCAAAAATTCCTGTCGGGACACTCGTGTACAACGTTTCGCCCTCTTCTGATTCAAAAGCTATGTTTGTGCGATCTGCCGGTTCATTTGCGGAAATACTTGCGCACGACGCCGGATATGTGACGCTCAAGATGCCATCGAGCGAGGTGCGCAAAATAAGCGACAGGGGATTTGCGAGTATCGGCCAGGTTTCTAACGAAGAACACAATTTGATTGTCATTGGAAAGGCTGGCCGTTCGCGATGGATGGGTATTCGCCCGACGGTCCGCGGCTCCGCGATGAATCCGGTTGATCACCCGTATGGAGGCGGCGAAGGGAGAACAATGCGCGGCACGCGTCGGCCGAAAAACAAATGGGGCAAAGGTACGCGAGGGGTTAAAACAAGGAACAAGAAAAAGTGGTCAAGTATTTTTATTATCTCGCGCCGCATTACAAAAAAACGGAAACAAAAATAAAATTAGTATGTCACGATCGCTCAAAAAGGGTCATTATATTGATCCAAAATTATTGAAAAAACTTCAAAGAACAAAACCCGGCATGGGCGTTATTAAGACGTGGTCGCGCCGCTCGACTATCAGCCCCGAGATGGTTGGGTTTATGTTCGGTGTCCACAATGGGAAGGACTTTATTTCGGTGCAGGTGTCGGAGGATATGGTTGGGCATAAGCTCGGAGAGTTTTCTCCTACGCGGAAATTTACCCGCCACGGCGGCAAGATGCAGCGAGAACTTGAGCAACAAGCCACCGAAAAAGCAAAAACAGAAAAACCGGCGCAATAAATAATGAAGAATAATTATGAAAGAAATAATCGCACGTCTTCAATATCTCCACATAGCTCCTCGCAAGGCGCGTCTTGTCGCGCACACAATAAGGGGCAAGTCGGTGGCGCTGGCGGAGGCACGGCTTCGGTTCGCGCATAAAGGGGCGGCTGTTCCACTTTTAAAATTACTGCGCTCCGCGATAGCAAATGCTAAGCACAATTTTCAGCTCGATGCGGATCGTTTGGTGGTGCAATCGGTGCGCGTAGATAGCGGGACGGTGCTCAAGCGTTTTATGCCCCGCGCGCGCGGCACGGCAAGTCCGATTCGCAAACGAACAAGCCATATAACGTTGGTATTAATGGAAAAATAATATGTCACATATTTCCAATCCATACGCGGTACGAATAGGGGTTTTGCGGACGTGGCGGTCGCGCTGGTTTAGCGATAAAGAATATCGCTCTTTGTTGCGCGAGGACTTGGCTATCCGCGATTTTTTACAAAAACGGCTGCGCGGGATGGCCGTTGATTCCGTTGAGATTGAGCGGACGCCATTGGCGCTCTCGATTGTTATTAAAACAGCGCGCCCGGGCCTTTTGATTGGCCGCGGCGGGGAGGGAGCAGAAAAACTCAAAAACGAAATTTACCAAATTCTTGCAAAGACGCGTGGAGACATTGCAATGACCCGCAAGCCCCGCCTACAACAAGATAACACTGGGGGCAAGCGGCGTCGCCAGTCCGATATGCGTTTGGTGATCGAAGAAGTAAAAATTCCAGAAGCGCACGCCAATATTATGGTGGAACAAATCGCGCAGGACCTTGAAAAACGCTTGCCATTTCGTCGTGTTATGAAACAGACCCTTAGCAAGATGATGGCTTCGCGCGGAGTGGTTGGCGCGAAAATTTCCTTTGCCGGACGCCTCGACGGATCCGAGATGGCACGCTTTGAGTGGCTCAAAAATGGCAAGATACCGCTACAAACCTTGCGCGCTGATGTTGATTTTGCGCGCGGGCGAGCGCATTTGCCATATGGTGATATTGGTATTAAGGTGTGGGTGTACCGCGGAGAAATATTCGATAAAAAATAAATTTGGCATGTTGTTTCCCAAACGAGTAAAATTTAGAAAATGGCAGCGCGGCGCAACGCGCAGAAAACTTCGCGAAACGCGCGGGACCACGGTCGCGTTCGGCTCATTTGGCCTTAAGGCAGAGGAAGCAAAATGGATTCGTTCTCGGCAGATTGAAGCCGCGCGCAAAGCAATGACGCATTTTGTGCAACGAGGAGGGAAGGTTTGGATTCGTATTTTTCCCGACAAGCCCATTACGCAAAAACCGCCGGAAGTCACCATGGGGGGCGGTAAAGGAGATCCGTTTGAATATGTATTTCCGGTGAAGCCAGGAAGAATTTTATTTGAAATTGACGGCGTACCCGATGATATCGCAAAGCAAGCATTGCGTCGTGCCGGGGCGAAATTACCGCTTAAAACCCGTGTTGTTGGGCGCGCAGGCAAATAAATTATTATTTTTTATGAAGAAAACACAAATGTTACAAAATATTCGCGCTGCGGATCCCGCAACATTACGGCGCATGATTACCGATGAACGGATACGCCTACTGGAATTGCGCATTCAGCATCGCGTAGCACCTATGAAAAATGTCCGTCAGATCCGGCAATCACGCCGCGCAATCGCGCGCATGGAGACGATATTAAAAACAACACTATGACACAAAAATTAAAAGGAACAGTAGTTTCAAATGCGATGGCAAAGACGGTGGTTGTCAAGGTCAACCGCCTCATGAGACACCCGCGGTACGGGAAATATATAACCATTTCAAAGCGCTATAAGGCGCACGTGGAAGAAGCAATACCCATTGGCAGCGCTGTGGTTGTTGAGTCAACCAGGCCTATTTCTCGACAAAAGCGATGGAGAGTTGTGTCGTTTGTTAAACAAAATCTATGATACAGCATCGTAGTATGCTTACGGTAGCAGATAATTCGGGTGCACAGATAGTGCAGTGTATTAAGGTATTGGGGGGGACAAGAAGGCGCTACGCTGGCATCGGCGATATTATTGTTGTGGCGGTAAAGATTGCAGAGCCGCGCAAGCCGGTGAAAAAGAAAGAAATTCATCGCGCCGTTGTGGTGCGTCAAAAAAATACATTTCGGCGATCAGACGGTTCGTATATTCGATTTGACGATAATGCCGTAGTTATTTTAGATGGGACAGAACCAAGGGGTGGGCGCATTTTTGGCCCGGTCCCACGCGAGATAAAGGAACGCGGATTTGGTAAAATCGCATCGTTAGCAGAAGAAATAGTATGAGCATAAGGATTAGAAAAAATGACGTCGTGGTTGTTATTTCCGGAAAAGATCGCGGCAAGCGCGGGAGGGTCATTGACGTAATTTCCCAAAGAAACAAAGTTGTTATTGAGGGGGTGGCGTTGAAAAAAAAACATCAACGCCCAAAGAAATCTGGCCAAAAAGGGGAGATCGTAACATTGCCTTCGCCAATTGACGCATCAAACGCAATGCTGTACTGTTCGCATTGTGCGCGCGGCGCGCGAGTCGGGTTTATTGTTGGAGCAATGGGGGACAAGAAGGTAAAGCGGCGTATTTGTAAAAAATGTAAAAACGACATCTAGATACCATGAATATGCAAGAACAATATCAGCGCGTTGTTGTCCCGCAGATGCAAAAAGATTTTGGCTACAAAACCCCGCTCGCGGCCCCTAGGATTTTAAAGGCAGTTGTTAACGTCGGAACTGGCAAGATGCGCGACAAAAAAGATGCCATAGAGACGGTTGAACAACACACATCCTTGATTGTTGGCCAAAAACTTTCGCCGCGCTCTGCCAAGAAAGCCGTGGCGTCCTTTAAAAGCCGCAAAGGCATGACGGTGGGATATGCGGTTACCATGCGCGGCGCAAGAATGTTTGATTTTCTTGATCGATTAGTGCATTTTGCCATCCCACGCATGCGTGATTTTCGCGGCATTCCATTGCGAGCAATCGACCAGGGAGGAAATTTGACTCTCGGCATTCAAGAACATATTGTTTTTCCGGAGATGATCGGGGAAGATATCCGTACCATCTTTGGGTTAGAGGTAACTATTGTTACCAATGCCAAGACAAGAGAAGAGGCAGTAGCGCTGTTTCGTTTAATAGGATTTCCTTTGCAAAAATAATGTCAAAAACATCTACGTACGTACGATCCATTAAGATACCAAAATTTGCGAGCCGCGTTGTGAGGCGGTGCTTTCGTTGCGGCAGAAAACGAGGATATATGAGGGACTTTGATCTGTGCCGCATTTGTTTTCGAGAGTTGGCCAATGAGGGATTGATACCCGGCATTAGGAAAAGCAGTTGGTAATAATAAAATTGGCATGAACGACCACATTTCCGATATGTTAATACGAATCAAGAACGCGCAGCGCGTTCGAAAGGAGGCGGCGCAGTTTGGGTATTCAAAAATAAAGTGGGAAATCGCGCGCGTTCTTGAAAAAACCGGGTATGTTGGCAGTGTTGTCCGCAAGGGCCGCAAAAACAAGAAGCTTATCGAGGTTGTATTGTTATACGATGAGACGACGAAAAAGCCGATGATTTCCGAGGTTCGCCGCATCTCTAAATTGGGACGGAGAGTGTATAGAGGATATCGTGAAATTTTTGCTCCCAAAAATGGCTTTGGTGCCGCGATATATTCAACGCCGAAAGGATTGTTGACTGACCGGCAAGCACGCAAAGAAAAAGTTGGCGGGGAAGTGCTATTTGAAATTTGGTAAAAATCAACATGAGTCGTCTAGCAAAAAAACCAATACCAATACCACCGGGCGTTATCGTAACACACGAAGGGCACACGTGGGTTTTTCGCGGACCAAAAGGCGAGGTGCGCCACACATTTCCCTCCGTCGTTATAATTGAACAAACAGACGAAGGTGTTAAGGTTTCGTTGGGCAATCGTGGGTTCGCGCGCGACAAATGGCGCCGTGCTATTGTCGGCACCGTGGCAGCGTTGGCGCGGAACGCTCTTTTTGGGGCACACAACGGTTTTTCAAAAAAACTTGAGCTTGAGGGGATTGGGTATAAAGTTTTGCTTGATGGGAAGGACGTTGTGCTTTCTTTGGGTTTTAGCCATCCTGTGCGCGTGACAGCGCCTCCAGGCATTTCGTTTGTTGTTGAAAAAAATACCATTACGGTCTCGGGGGCCGATAAGGCGCTTGTAGGGGAGGTCGCGTCCATCATTCGTTCGCACAAGCCGCCGGAGCCGTATAAGGGCAAGGGCATCCGTTACGCCGGAGAAATTATTCGTCGCAAGGCGGGCAAGAAGGCGGTTAGCGCAGCTTAGCTTTTTCGTATTATGATTACTCACGCAACAAGGCAATATAAAAGAGTAATGCGCCATCGACGTATCCGTGCTATGATACAAGGAACAGTGAAGCGCCCGCGGTTTTCGGTGTATCGATCACATAAGCATATTATGTTACAGCTCATTGACGACGAGAAAGGCAAAACGTTGCTGGGGATTTCCGATCGCGGTTCCAAAAAAACAAAAGCGCGAACGAAGTCGCAGCGCGCGTTTGAAGCAGGAAAATTGCTTGCGCAAAAAGCAAAAACCAAAGGTATAGAGAGCGTTGTATTTGATCGCGGCGGGTATAAATATCACGGCCGTGTTGCAAAGGCGGCCGAGGGCGCTCGCGAAGGCGGATTGAAATTTTAATCAACTAAATATATGAGACCACAACGCGGAGTGCGAAGCCCAAAACAGCAATCTGAATATCAGCAGAAACTTTTGGATTTGCGCAGAGTTGCTCGCGTTGTTGCGGGCGGCCGCCGCTTTTCGTTTCGCGCGCTCTTGGTAATCGGAGATCAAAAAGGCCGCGTGGGCGTTGGTGTTGGTAAGGCAGCGGATACATCGTTGGCTATTGAAAAGGCGTTCCGAAGGGCGCGCAAAAACATTATTACGGTGTTACTTACCAAAGAGCGGTCGATTCCCCATGAGGTTGCGGCAAAGTACGCGAGCGCTGTGGTTATTATAAAACCAGGGAGAATCGGTAAGGGGTTGGTTGCGGGGGGCGCTGCGCGTGTTGTTCTCGCGTTTGCGGGGATAGAAAACGCAAGCGCAAAGGCCTTATCTCATACCAAAAACAAGATTAACAATGCTCGCGCCACCATTGAGGCGCTTCGGTTATTGCGGACAAAACATTAATTTTTTTGTTATCCATGCAAGCGCACAATCTTACCAGGCAAAATTTACAAAAAAAGAAAAAACGCATCGCTCGTGGCGGTAAACGCGGCTCGTTTTCGGGAAGGGGCATTAAGGGGCAAAAATCTCGCGCTGGCCGGCACATTCGGCCGCAAATTCGCGATGTGATTAAAAAGATACATAAGCGCCGCGGTTATGGGAAAAATCGCGGCAAGAGTTTTGGTTATTCTCCGAAAAAACCAGAGGTTGTGTCTCTTGCTCGTATTGAGGAAGCTTTTGAACAAGGCGCTCATATTACTCAAGCAGAGCTTATAAAGCGTGGGCTGGTGCGGAGTCGGAGAGACAGGAAACTGGCAGTGAAAATTCTTGGCGGCGCAGAATCAAAAAAGAATTTTACTTTTGATAAACAAATTTTGATGACGAGGACACTGCGTGCCAAACTAGAGAAATAAAATATGTGGCAGAAATTTCTCATTATTCTCAATGATCGTGATTTGCGCCGGAAATTCCTGTACCTTTTCGGGCTTCTTGCGATTTTTCGTCTGGCGGCGTCTGTTCCTATTTTGGGTATTGATCGAGAATTGTTTCAAAATTATTTTCAAGACAACCAGCTTTTAGGGCTTTTAAATATTTTCTCCGGCGGCGCGCTCGACAATCTTTCCATCGTGATGTTGGGGCTGAGCCCTTACATAACTGCTTCAATCATCATGCAGCTGTTTACCATGATTTTTCCCGGACTCAAAGAGCTCTATCAGGAAGAAGGAGAGGCGGGGCGGCAGAAATTCAATCAATATTCGCGTTTGCTTACTGTTCCCTTGGCGCTTGTTCAGGGGTTTGGGCTTTTAACACTTCTTTCTCGGCAAGGTGTCGTACAGTTCGGTGGATTTGAGACGATTGCGAATTTAATTATTGTCACGGCCGGCGCGGTGTTTTTAATGTGGGTTGGGGAGCTTATTACTGAATACGGCATTGGTAATGGCGCATCTATCATGATTTTTGCAGGCATTATTGCTGGCGTCCCCGTTTCTCTTCAACAAGCTTTCGTCACTTTCACGCCCAATCAAATTTCTACGTTTGCTGTTTTTTTAATAATTGCGCTTATTACTATTGTTGCCGTTGTTGTGATTTCCGAAGGAGAACGCCCCATCCCGGTATATTACGCAAAGAGGGTTCGCGGAATGCGTATGTACGGCGGGGTTTCAACCCACTTGCCGCTTCGGGTAAATCAAGCGGGGGTCATTCCTATTATTTTTGCAATTTCCATTCTGCTTTTTCCTCAGATGATTACCAACTTTTTTATTGATTCGGCAAACCCGGTGTTGCGAGGCGTTGCCGGCGCGGTCAACGCATTTTTGCTCAACGGATTGTTCTACGGATTTTCATATTTTTTTCTGGTGTTTTTGTTTACGTATTTTTATACCGCAGTCACCTTTGACCCCGAGTCAATTGCCAAGAACTTACAGCGGAGCGGCGCGTTTATTCCCGGTATTCGCCCCGGGCCTCCGACATCGGCATTTTTAGCGCGCATCGTAACGCGCATCACATTGGTCGGTGGTTTGTTTTTGGGGCTTATCGCAGTGCTTCCCATTGTTGTGCGCGGCGCAACGGGGATTACCGCCTTTACTCTCGGTGGCACGGCGCTGTTGATTGTTGTTTCGGTCATCATTGAAACCGCAAAACAAGTGGAAGCACAGCTCTCACTCCGAAGTTATAAATAAAAGACCTATCGTAAAAATAACGGGATAGGTTCGAAAACCGTCCCACCGTGCATCCTAATTTGATTTTTGTTTTACTTATGCTACGCTCTCTATATGAAGCGCTACAACTTTCCTATTGTAATAGAACAAGACAGCGATGGTTTTTTTGCGTTTTGCCCTGAGCTGCAAGGGTGCTACAGCCAAGGAGATACACACGAGGAAGCGTTGAAGAATATTAAAGACGCCATTCAACTACATTTAACAGATCGTGCCGCAAGTCACGAAGAAATTCCTGAAACAAAATCAGTAAGCCTTTCTATGGTAGAAATTGCTCTATAATTTATGCCAAAAGAACCACGTGTGACTGCTAAAGAAATAATTACCGTACTCGAAAAGTGCGGTTTTGTGTTTTCCAGACAAAGTGGGAGCCATTAGAGAAGTTAATGGAATTGTTCTAGCGTTTTGTGTACTATAAGATTATGCAAAAAAAGCCGGTTATTTTTTTTCTTAGTAAATCCGGAGCAGGCAAGGATACACAGGCCGATTTATTGGTGGACGAGTTTGGTTTTGATTATTTTAATACCGGCGATGTATTTCGCGCGCTTCGCAGAAAAGAAAATTTCAAGAAGCCACTCCGTTCTTCGATAGAATTTTACGAGGCGCAAGGAATTACTAGAATTATTGACAAGGGCCGATTTGTGCCAACACTCTGCGTTGTGTGTCATTGGAGAAACGCGCTTTTGGTGTTAGCGCGCAATCACCAACAATCAAAAGGAATTGTGTTGGTGGGGGTTGCGCGAAAAATAGGGGAAGCAATGGCGCTTCACGATTTTTTTGAAACGTGGCCGGATGCAAAAAAACACTTTCGTTTAGTGCCGATACTAATCAACGTGTCTGATAAAGAAGTTACCAGGCGTCTTTTGGCGCGCAGGCAATGTGTTGGGTGCGGCAAAGTGATCGTCGGCTTTACCGCCGAGGCGGCTTTGATGGCGTGCCCGAAGTGTGGCGGACATTTAATGCGGCGCAAGGATGATACGCGCCCCGCAATCGCGTCTCGCCTACGCGAATATCGAAAATATGTTGCGCCGGTGCTTAATTATTTCCGCGCACAAAACATATTAATTACGGTAAACGGCGAGCAATCTATTGAAGCGGTTCATAAAGAAGTGACGAGGAGGATCAAGTTATAAAAGCACATTTTTGTGTTACAGCGCTTGTTGTTATGATTGTTAAATTCCCTAAAGACCTAGATGTATTGCGCGAGGGCGGGCACGTATTGGGCCGCGTTTTACAAGAGGTCGCGCAATCAATAAAACCGGGGATGACAACTGAATCGCTTGACGCGCTTGCTGAGCGGCATATTGTAGAGCGTGGCGGCGTGCCGTCATTTAAGGGTTATCGCGCGGATGATGCAACGAAACCGTATCCGGCGACATTGTGTGTTTCTATTAATGAAGAGGTTGTTCACGGCATTCCATCGGACCGCGTGTTCAAAGATGGCGATGTGGTTGGGCTTGATATCGGAATGAAATATAAAGGATTCTACACCGACACCGCGTTGACGGTGATTGTTGGCGCGAGCCTCGGGAAAACACTCGGTGTTAAATCTCCAAAAACACCGAGTGTTGAGGAGAGGCAAGCTGTTGGGCGATTAGTCCACGCAACAAGCGTAGCTCTCAATATCGGCATTAAACAGGTGCGCGCAGGAGTACGTGTTGGCGACATCGGGCATGCGATTTATTCTCATCTCGATGGACACGGGTTCGGTGTGGTACGAGAATTGGTTGGGCATGGCGTTGGCGGCGCGGTTCATGAAGACCCAGAAATCCCTAATTGGGGCATTCCGGGCACGGGATGCATTCTTCGTGAAGGGGAAGTGATTGCGCTCGAGCCCATGGCAACGCTCGGTAATCCTAAAGTGAAGCTTCTCAAAGACGGCTGGACATGGGTCACGCGCGACAAATCCATCGCTGCTCATTTTGAGCACACTATGGTGGTGACAAAAAATGGCGCCGAAGTATTAACAACCCCATGAGGTACCTAGGAATTGATTACGGCGATAAACGGATTGGCACTGCGATCTCTGATGAGGAGGGGAAATTTGCGTTTCCCAAGTTAGTGATTAGCCGCCCGCGGCGGGCCTTGCCATTGGCGGGTGGTACGCTGTCGGTGGTTATAGAGAAACTCAATACGTTAATTCAAGAAAATAAAATCAAAACGATTGTTGTGGGGTTGCCGCAAAATTTCAAAGGAGAAGATACCCAACAAACAAAAAAAGTACGGGTGTTTGCGGAAAAATTAACGAAAGAACTCGGCGTTGAAATTGTTTTTGAAAATGAGATTCTAACTAGCAAACAAGTAGATAAAAATGGTGGGGCAACCAAAGAAATGCAGGACGCCGCCGCCGCCGCACTCATTTTACAAGGATATTTGGATAGAAAAAATAAAGATTTTTGTGTTACAATGTAGTTTATGAAGAAACTCGTAATAGCAAATTGGAAGACGAACCCAAAAACTGCTCGTGAGGCGGTTTTGTTAGCGCACGCTGTAGAAAAAAGCGTTCGCCATGTTTCGCGCAAAGTTGAAGTTGTGCTTGTTCCCCCATTTCCTTTCTTGTCACTTATTACTTATCACTCATCACTAAAACTAGGCGCCCAGGATGTTTTTTGGGAACGCGGAGGCGCATACACGGGTGAGGTCTCCGCTTCTCAATTAAAATCGCTCGGCGTTTCCTATGTTATTGTTGGCCACTCGGAGCGCCGCAGCCCGCTAACGGGCGGAGGCGAAACAAGCGAAATGGTACGCAAGAAAATGACCGCGGTGCTCAAGATGGGAATGCGCGCGGTACTTTGTGTGGGCGAGGAAGAGCGCAAAAAAGAAACCGCCTTTCCCCCGTTGGTGCGCGAGGAACTCCATGAAGGATTGCGCGGCGTTAACAAATCGCTTTTAAGGAACCTCATTGTGGTTTATGAGCCGCCATGGGCTATTAGTTCGCATAAGCATGCCAAGCCTGATACCGCGCAAAACGTTTTTGAAATGAGCATTCTTATCCGTCGGGAGCTTGTTCATTTGATTGGCAAAAAACGCGCGATGCGCACCCCGATTTTATATGGAGGCTCGGTGGATGAAAAAAACGCAGTGCTGTTTGTACGCGAAGGACGGGTTGATGGGCTATTGGTTGGAGGAGCAAGTTTACATCCTAAGAATTTTATAGGAATTGTGCGGAGCATTGCTGAAATATGATTTTAAGACATCTGCGGGGAAAGCGCGTGTTGTTGCGGGTTGATTTTAACTACCCATTTGAGCATCGTATTGCTGCCACCATTCCTACTATTCAAGCGCTTCTCGCGCGCGGCGCACGCGTTGTGCTCATAAGCCACCTTGATACAGAGGGGGCTTCTCTTATCGCTGCCGAGCATCATATTTCGGCGCGCAAAGCATTTCATTTGGATTTTGCGGCGAAAGCATTAAAAAAACGCTTCAAGGATTTGGTGTATATCTGTGGGCGCATCCGGCGTCCGCCTCGAGATTTTTTTTCAAAGCATCCTGCGCGCTTGTTCTTGTTAGATAACTTACGACTTGATCCTGGAGAGGAGCACAATGATGCGCGCTATGCGCGCACGCTTGCGTCGTGGGGTGATTATTACATAAACGAAGCGTTTTCCGTATCACACCGCAAACATGCGTCGGTGGTCGGGATTCCTCGTTTATTACCGTCGAGTTTTGGCGGCGTTATGAGGCGCGAGATACAGCAATTATCCCGTTTATTTCATCCCAAACACCCGTTTTTGGTAGTTGTGGGCGGGAAAAAATATTCTACCAAAGAGCCGCTCGTAAACGCGTTTCTCAAAAACGCTGACGCCATATTTTTGGGCGGCGTTCTTGCAAATACATTTTTACAGCAGCGCGGTTTTATGGTGGGACGCTCTGAAATTGATCGTCATCCGATCCCGCGTAGCGTTTTGTGGCACAAAAAAATTGTTTTACCGAAAGATGTTTTGGTGCGTCATCGCGGCGCGAGGAAACACATTGCTGTTGATGAAATACAATCCACGGATACCATATGTGATATTGGTCCTCACACAGAGGACGCGTTGCGTCGTATGACCAAAAATGCGCGTACTATTTTATGGAACGGGACACTTGGGGTTTGCGAGAAGGGATTCTGCGATGGCACAAGGCACTTGGCCAAAGCCGTTGGCAAAAGCAAAGCGCATGCTGTTGCGGGAGGGGGAGATACCGTTGCCGCGATTCGCGCGCTCAAACTCGAAAAAAACTTTAATTTTATCTCCACCGGCGGCGGCGCGATGCTTGAGTTTCTGGCAAAATGTACTCTGCCGGGGATTGCCGCTATTGAGGCGAAAAAAAGCGGTTCGCATGTTTTTTAAGAGCGTTAAGCGACCAGCAGCAAAAAAAGCGCCGATAAGGCGCTTCAGTCATCAATGTACGAATCTCTTTTTCCGCAAACGCGGCACTCGTCGGTTACCTTGTCAACGCCATAGTGATCGGTTATCACAGAAGCTTGCTGCATAAGGTGACCAAGCAGTTGACAATATTCTTGGCGCGAGCACTCTTTTTGTTCAAGCTTACCAGAACACCGTGGGCATACTTGTTGTTTTAGTGTGTCTCTATACTTGCCGTGATGGTAATCATAATGGCTTATCTGATCTGGGGAATACGCAAGCTTGCATTGTGAGCAGTAAAGATATGAAAACCTTTCTTTGGTAATGTACTGGATTGGGTGTTTTGTTTCTTTCCACAAGCCGCTTTCAACTGATTGTTTTTCTCCGGCATCTAGCACATCTTGTACTCGTTTTTTCCAATCTTTCCCACATTTTTTCGTATTCATCGATAACACCCCGCAATCTAGATTATAAAACGGAAACAGACACAAAAGGTTTCTTCGCGGCGCGCGCGATCCTTTCCTTTTCTCCTTTTGCGATGCTATACTAATCCTCATGTGGTTTAAAGATGCAAACGAATTTAAGGAAACAATGGGATATGAGTTGGAGGACGGATGGTATCCGCGGGTGACTAAAATTTTGGATGTCAAGGCAAAAACGGGATTGGATAGTTTTTTCCGCGAGATGGGCCATTATGCGGCGGCCGAGAGCGTGAAAAACAAATCCGCCGAAGAGGGAAGCAGAGTGCACGATGTCATTCAGCGGCATTTGGCGGGGGAACTTATGGATGTCCCGCGCGAACTTACTCATGTGGTTAGCGCTTTTGAAAAATTTAATAAGCAACAAGGAATTTTTTTTCATCCCGAATTTGTGGAGCGGCGGATTTGGTCAGGGTTTCATCGCTACGCGGGCACCGTGGATGCGTTGGCTTCCATTGGCGGCAAATTCGGCGTTTTGGATATTAAAACGTCAACCGGATTTTTTCCAGAATACAATTTACAGACCGCCGCGTATGTATTGGCGCTCCAGGAGGCGTCAATTAAAAAAGCGCTCGGGCTTGCGCGTGACATTGAAACGCGCTGGATTTTGCGCATTGATCAAAACAAGGTCTGCGCGCTCTGCGGCGCAAAGCTCCGCGAAAAAGGGGGGAGGACAAAAATACGCCAAAACCGCACTAACGGCAAAATTGTGTGCGCCGATAATTCCCATCAATGGGGGCCGATTGAGGGCGAGATTGAACTAAAAGAGTTTCCGTATTTTTATCGCGACATCAAAGCGTTTTTGGCCGCCAAAACGCTCTGGGAGTGGGAGAACGATTATTGGCTCAGACAAGTTGGCTATCTTAAGTAAGATTTGTTGATTTAATATGGACACCAATATCTCACCCGATTATTTGAGCGAGTCGAGTGATAAGAAAAAAATTGACAAAACTACACGCGACTGGATTTTCGAATTGATTGTTTCGTTCTTTAGGACGCGAAGGATTGTTGCGGTTATTGTGCTGTTATTGATTGGTTCATATGCTGTTCAATTGGGTTTTTTTGAATTTCGTGCGCCTGTTTTTGTCCAATTTGGAGCGGCAGTTTTGCTAATACCCATTGCGCTACTTCTTGTTATTGAATTTATAGCAAGAGCCATCGGGCCGGTTTCTGATTTATTGCATCCATCCACGTCCGCAATCGACATATTGATAAGAGATAATGTGACTGTGGTGCTTGCAGACAAACCGGAGGTTGCCTATTCTTTTGGTGATATTGAGAGGGTTTCGCTCTCCTATGATTGGAGGGGGGTCTTTATACGTGCACATAACGGCGCGCATACCTATACTTTGCCTTTTAATCCAAATGTTATTGAACAGAAGCTGGATCGGCTTACCAATTTTGCGTTTAACAAAGAAACAGAGTTTATCGAAAGCAAAGACGGCAACATTCGAACTGTTTGGTACAACAAAAAATAACTATGCCGCAAAATCGAAAAAAAATTGTTGTTCTCTATCACAACAACTGCCCCGATGGATTTGGGGCGGCGTGGTCCGCATGGAAAAAATTTGGCAACAAAGCAACATATATTGGCGTTCAGCACAATGAGCCACCACCAGCGGGGCTTTCCGGAAGGCAGCTATACTTTTTGGATTTTGCGTACCCGCTCGCGATGATGAAGCACATCAAAAAAATCGCGCACTCCTTGGTTGTTATTGATCATCACAAAATGATGATGTCTTCTGCAAAAATTGCCGACGAGTATGTTTTTAACATACATCATTCTGGATCGGTACTTGCGTGGCGATATTTTCATCAGAACAAAAAAATTCCCTTGCGACTTCTGTATATTGAAGATCTTGATTTATGGAAACGACGCTTGCGGTACACCGATGCGGCGCGCGCCACGCTTATGGCTCTTCCATATGATTTTCTGGTTTGGGATCGCGCGATTGCGAATTTTGAAAACGCAAAAATGAGGCGGTCTATTTTGGAGAAGGGGAAGGCAATCGTTGCATTTCAAGAAAGAATTATACGCCATATTGTTAAAAATGCCGAGCTGGTTCGTTTCTGCGGGCTTCGAACGTATGCGGCAAACACTCCTGATTTTGCTGATGAGGTTGGCGATGCGTTACATCGCCGTTTGCCGCCGATAGGAATTATTTGGGCGCATCGAGCGGGCAAGCTTGTGGTAAGCTTGCGGTCGTCTGGAAAAGTTAACGTTGCTCGCCTTGCCGAGCGTTTTGGTGGTGGTGGTCACAGGCGCTCTGCGGCGTTTGTATTACGAGCATATTCTAGTTTTCCATGGAAGCTAATCAAAAAATAATTATCTATACTGATGGTGGATCACGGGGGAATCCGGGGGAGGCGGCGATTGGGTTTGTGATTGCCGATGGAAAAGGAAACGTGATCAAAAAGCACGGCGAGCGGTTGGGTGTTAAAACCAACAACGAGGCGGAATACACCGCAGTAGTTTTGGCGCTCAAAAAAGCAAAGGCGCTTTTTGGAAAAGAAAAGACAAAAAAAATGTCGGTGGAGGCGAGGATGGATTCTGAATTGGTGGCGCGGCAACTTACCGGAACATATAAAATCCAAGAAGAGCATCTTTTCCCACTTTTTATCGCAATATGGAACTTACGGCAGGACTTTGCCGGTATTTCTTTTACGCATATCCCGCGCGAGAAAAACAAAGAAGCGGACCGCTTGGTCAACGAAGCGCTCGACCAGCAGGACCAAAAACTTCTATAATATAGTTATGAATAAACAAGTACATTTAGAGCGAACCCTTGTGTTATTGAAGCCGGATGCGATTCATCGCGGCATTGTGGGCGAGATTTTGCATCGTTTTGAGCGCGTGGGAGCGAAAATGACGGGACTCAAGCTTTTGGTTTCTGAAAGAGACACTGCAATGAAGCATTACGGCGAGGATTTGGCAAGGCGCAGGGGAGAAGTTGTGCGGCAGAGAATGATTGCTATGCTGACATCCGGCTCTATTATTGCCATTGTTTTTGAGGGCGTTGATATGGTGGAGGTAGCGCGAAAACTGGTAGGCGCCACCGAGCCCAAAAATGCCGTACCGGGCACGATTCGCGGCGATTTTGCCCATGTTTCATATCGGTACGCGGACGAGAAAGGTATTGGTATTTTTAATCTGATTCATGCTTCCGCTTCTCCGGAAGAGGCCGAAGCAGAAATTGCGGTTTGGTTTAAGCAGGAAGAATTGGTAATCCACAACCCCGACTATACGCACTATACTCTTCGCGAGGAAGATTGACATTGACTTTACGACGAGACCTTGTTAGTATCCTGTTAGATATTGGAACACAGGGAGGCGCGATGGGAAAAAGCAATGCTGGCTGTGGGATTTTGTTGCCTGTTTTCTCTAAGAAGGGGAAAAAAGCAGCAGATGATCGCCACGCTTTGCACAGCACTATTTTTTATGACGTGACTGTGCAGCAATACGCAAACCGTACTGATTTTGATCACGTTGCACTTGTGCCCGCCCGAGAACAGAAAACGCGCCCGGAATTTTCTGCCGTTTTGCTAGATATGGATTGTGTACAGAAGGACTTTTTGTTTCGGCGCAGAACTCAAATCCAAAGAATTTTTTCTTGCGCAACATGGAACGAATGCAATGGGTTCTTGGTACAATGCCGCTTTGAACCGCAGCGCGTGGCTGTTGTTTTAGATTCAAAATTATCCTTACAATGGTTTACGAGTAAATTTAGCCGCCACGTGCGGTTACCGCTGCATCGTGTTGCTTTTAATATCCGCGCTCATGAGAATCGCGCGAAAATGCGCACGATCATGGAAAACAACGTTCGGTTGTTTTGGAATGCCACTCGTTTTAACACGCTCCCTCGCGGTTTTGTGTTCATGTTTTTTGATGAATTATTGCATGAGCTTCAGAATTTTCAGACGCGCAAAGAAACGCTCGTAGTCCTCTGTGTATCAAGCATTGGATTGTCGCAATTTTATTGGAAATCCCTTGAACGATTTCCAAATATCTTGGTTGTCGTTTTATAGTTATAGTTGCATTTTTGGTTTTATGGCCGCTCGTAGCGGCCTTTTTTGCCGGATGTTTTTATGATAGTATGCGTTTATGGTTAGTTCGTTTTTTGTTTCATTTCGTTTTGTTGCGATATGGACTCCCGGCTGTATTGACCATCCTTTTGGGTATTGTGGCGCTTGTTGGTGTGTTGTGGGAATTTGGCGAATTCGTTGTGGATCGGTTTATTCTCAATACCGGCTTTATGTGTCTTGAGGGTATTTTTGAAGACACCCTTGCAGACTTGTTATTTGACATACTCGGCGGCGCGGCTGGTTTTTTCTTTTATAAAAGATTTTTAAAAACGTTTCATGTTTAAAGTTTCATTTTTTGGAGCAGCGCAAGAGGTAACGGGAAGCTGCTATCTTATTGAAGACGGCAAGACGAAGTTTTTAATTGACTGTGGCATATTTCAATGCCCTGGCTTTTGCAACGAACGAAGCCGTGAAAATTTTCCGTTTGATCCGCGCTCTCTTGCTGCGATGGTGGTATCTCATGCGCACATTGACCATACTGGACGGATCCCAAAATTGGTTAACGATGGATTTTCTGGGTCCATTTATTCTTCCTTGCCAACGCGCGATTTAGCAGAACTTATGCTAAAAGACAGTGTCGGCGTTCTTACCAAAGAAGCGCGCAACCGCAACGAATCATTGTTGTATAACGAAGACGATGTTGATAGGGCAATGGCGCGATGGGAAGGATTAGAATATGGGGCTGCATTTCGGATTGGCGCTTTTGAAATAACACTCTATCGTGCTGGCCACATTTTGGGATCTTCCATGGTTTTTGTTCGTCATGGCGACCGCTCTTTGTTGTTTTCTGGCGACTTTGGCAACCCGAACAACCCGTTGCTGACAAGAGAGGAAAAGCTCCCGCCGTTTCAGGTTCTTGCCATCGATTCCACGTACGGAGATCGGATTCATGAGAGCATAGAAGAACGTACACTCAAGCTCGAGCGCGCAATTGAGCGGAGCGTTATGCATAGCGGCGTACTTATGATTCCGGCGTTTTCTCTGGAGCGCACGCAAGAAATTATTTGGGAAATTTCCGGTATGCTCAAAAAAAAGCAAATCCCCGGCATTCCTATTTTTGTGGACAGCCCCCTGGCAATTGCAGCAACAACGATTTATCAAAAATACTATCGCTATTTGCAGCGCGCTGCTACGGAGGAAAAGTCATTTTCTTTTCTCAGGGCGCCGCTTGTTCGCTTTACGCGCACCACCGAAGAATCAAAGCAAATCAACACGGTATCGTCGCCAAAAATTATTATTGCGGGGTCCGGCATGTCTACCGGCGGGCGTATTTTGCACCACGAACGGCGATATTTGCCTGATCCCAAAAGCACCATTTTGTTCATCGGCTACCAAGCGCCCGGGTCGCTTGGACGTATGATTCAAGATGGGGCGGATACGGTAACCATTATGGGGGATACCATTCCGGTGCGCTGTCATCGTGAGGTTATTGATGGCTATTCGGCGCATGTTGATCAGGAAGATATTATGGATTTTGTGCGCGAGCACTCCGATACACTCCAAAAGGTTTTGGCCGTTCACGGCGAACCCAAAGCTGTTTTGACACTAGTCCAAAAAATCCGCGACTATCTTGCCATTGACGCCATTGCCCCGAAATACGGCGAGACAGTTGAGGTGTAGCAAATGCTAAAAAATATTCCACAAAATAAGACATTCTAAGACATTTTTGTCCTATTGACATCAGTACAATATAGGTGTATACTGGAGCCAGTTCTTTAGTAATAAATTTGCGAGTGGTCATAGCCAAAAGACGCTTAATGTTAGACGTTTTCTGGCTATGACCATGAAGGCCATGGTTCCTCCTCGGATTAGAGGAAAACGAAAACGGGCAAATTAGCCCAAGGAGAAGGAGATAAACATGAGCACAGAATTCGCATCCGCCGGACTTACCGCCGGCCAGCTTAATGCCATCGTAAAGAAGCTTGGTGGCCACTACATGGCACTCCGTTTTCTTCGCGACGAACTGACGGTTTCCGAACCGACCTGTTCGTGGCGCGAGGAAGACGGCGTCATCTACTTCTCGGTCACCAGCGACGGCACGACAGGTGATGACTGGATCACCCGGCTCGAGAGCAAAGGATTCCGCGTTGGTGACTACGCCAAGCAGGTGCTCCATTCGCCGGACTTCAAGCCGTTGGTCGGCTTGACGACCCAAAAAGTCGCTGTTCTCAAGGGCACGCTCTTTGATGACGACGGCCGGATCACGAAGAAGATTCGCGCCGAGGCAGATAAGCGCAAGCTGACCAAGCCAAACGCCGAACTAGCCTGCTTTATCCGTGAGAAGTTCACGGACAAGGAGATCGAAGCGATGGGTCTGTTGTACATCGTTGCCATGCACGAACCCATCAACGACTCCGGCGGCGATCCGAGCTTGCTGGGCGCGGACCGTAGCGGCAGTGGTCGCTGGTTGAGTGCTTGCTGCGGCAAGCCTGGCGGCAGGTGGAGTCGCGGTTACGGGTTCGCGTTCGCCGTGTCGCAAGTTAGCGATTAGGGCTATGTGCCTTTGATCTCCTCTGATCCTTGGAACTTAGCCCCTCTGATTTTCCTCCGTGCCCCGGCTATCAACTGGTAGTCTCGGCACGGGGGATTTTTTTATTTTGTATAATTTGTTACCATTAGGCCGGTAGTAGGTGAATATGCAAGCGATCAAGGTTTCTTGCTACCGAATCCAGTATCCATACATCGAGAGTATCCGCGATTACGGTTTCGGATAGAGTGGTGTATGTAGACACTTCAATCAAAAATGAAGATACTTGGCGCGAGACATTACCAGAGGCAATGCAATCCTATTTTGGGATGTTGAGGCATGGCAACGCGTTTATCCTTCAGAAAGAGGTAATGGCTGTCATAAAAGATTTGTGATATTATATAAAACATAAAATATGGATGGCAAACACATACATTTGAAATATAAAATCTGCGTGTCAGGGGCGGCGGAGACGGGGCATTGTGCGCCGGACGCGCTGGACAAAGCAAAGGAAATCGGCAAGCAGATTGTAGCGCACAACGCAGTGCTGGTAACTGGTGCTACTACCGGCTTTCCGTTTTGGGCCGCTATGGGCGCAAAAGAAGCCGGCGGGTTTTCAATTGGGTTTTCTCCTGCAATATCAGAGGTTGAGCACGTGAAGCAATATAATTTGCCGCTTGATTATATAGACGTGATTATTTATACGGGGTCTGGGTACGCGGGGCGCAATTTATTATTGACGCGCTCGTCGGATGCGATTATTGTTGGTTGCGGTCGGATGGGAACGCTGAACGAATTCACGATTGCATTTGAAGATAACAAGCCCATCGGTGTTCTTACAGGCACTGGAGGGACAGCAGATTTAATTGAAAGCATTGTTGCGTCGTCGCACCGTGGGCAGGGGAAAATTGTGTATGATGATGACCCAAAAACGTTGATTGAGAAAGTTCTCGAGTTAGTTAAAAAAGAAAAATTAATTCAGGTTTGACCATGACTTCCTATTTTTCACCAGAAACAATTGGAATGTTTTTCCAGCTTTTGCTTGCGACGCTGCTTGGCATGACGCTCGGTTTTGAGCGCCAACGGCGCGGCAAACCCGCAGGACTTCGCACATATACACTCGTATGCTTGGGCTCCGCGCTTTTTACTATTCTTTCTTCTCACGTGCCTGCGCAAAATAGCGTTGCGCTTGATCCGTCGCGCATCGCGTCACAAGTAGTTGTTGGCATCGGTTTTATTGGCGCGGGGATAATTTTTCTCAAAGAGGATTCGGTATTTGGTTTAACAACTGCCGCGGGGCTGTGGGTAGCCGCGGCCATTGGCATGGCGGTTGGTTTTCAAATGTACCCGATTGCAATAGGCGCGACTGTTATTTCATTTTTGGTTCTTTGGCTTTTTACTTTTGTGGATAATCGCATTTCTCGCAGCGATCCGCGGCATTAACAAACAAACCAATTCCGCATGGGTTTTCGTTTTTCTCCATTTTTGACTGCGATTGGCGTGATCGCAGGCATGATTATCGGATCGGGCGTTTTTGCGTTGCCGTACGCGGTAAGTGTTTCGGGCATTTGGCCGTCTTTCATTGGTGCGATCCTCGCGTTTTTGGCGATTTTAGGAATTCATCTTGCCTATGGCGAGGTCGTTGCCCATAGTTCCCACGAGCATCGCTTGCCCGGATATGTTCATACATATGTTGGGAAAACATTCGGTCGCGTGGAGCGCGCGGCGCAAATTTTTGCGTTTAATGCCACTTTGCTGATATATGCAATCTTGGGAGGAAAATTTGTCTCAATACTTTTTGGTTATGCTTTCCCATTATCATCCACAATCATTTTTGATACCTATGCCGACAGCGGAACGTTTTTATTTTTTATTGTAGCGGGAATTATTTTTGCTTTCGGCACCATTCGGACCATCGGCTTTTTGAATTTTGCGCTCTCCCTCCCATTCGTATTTGCCACTTTGTGGATTGCGTGGTTTGCTCTGCGTTTTGGGGTCATAGAACATGTAATAAGCGTTCCTGGCGGCTCGCCATTTTTTTCTTTTAGTGTGTTCGTGTTTTCTCTTGCTGGTCTCTCGGTGATTGCTGATGCAAAAGGGGTTTTTACCAAGCACGAAAATCTTTATGATAGCCGCAGAGGCCTGCGACCCGCTATTGTAGTAAGCACGACGCTTCCTTTTGTGCTGTATATTATTTTTATTTTAGCGGTGCTCGCGATCTCGGGCGGCGCGGTAAGCAACGAGTCATTATCAGGGCTTCAGCCTATTTTAGGTGATGGGGTTGCGCGTGTTGGTGCGTTGATTGGGTTGTTTGCCGTTTTTACTTCCTATCTGGCACTGGGGTATGATTTACGCAAAATTTACGAATTTGATATGCGCTTACCAACGTTTCTTTCGGCGGCACTGGTTATCGTAATCCCCTTTTTATTTTTTATTGCCGGTTTTGTGAATTTTGTGGGGTTGATGTCGTTGGTGGGAGGATTTTTCGTAGCGCTTGATGGCATTTTTGTCGTATTTGTTTTGCGCGCGATGCGCCGCCAAGGATTAATTACCCATCCGTTTGTCCCATTCAATACTACCATCCAGGCGGCGCTTGTTCTTCTCTTTGCCGCCAGCGCCATCTACGAATTTTGGCACCAACTACTTTAGGATCCTTGCTTTCTATTTTTTATTCCGATTATCGCGCAGATTGTAAAAAACGAGTACACTATAACGTATGAATGCGAAACAGGAACAACTGGAGGTGCTCAAAAAAAAGATTGAGGAAAACAAAACACTCCCGCTTTGTGGTGAAGCAAACTTAGTTTTCGGTGAAGGAGACGCGGGCGCGCATACAATGTTTATTGGTGAAGCGCCCGGATTTCATGAAAACGAGCAGGGGCGCCCCTTTGTCGGACAAGCGGGGAAGCTTTTGGATAATTTATTGAAACAAATTGGCTGGACGCGCGAGTCGGTGTATATTACCAATATTGTAAAACGCCGCCCGCCACAAAATCGCGATCCGTTGCCGGAGGAAATTGAGGCGTATAAACCCTATCTTGCGCGGCAGATTGAAATCATACAACCAAAACTCATCGCGACACTCGGGAGGTTTTCAATGAATTATTTTCTGCCAGACGCAAAAATATCCCGCGATCACGGAAAATTAATGAGGAACGAATATTATACAATTTATCCGTTGTACCACCCCGCCGCCGCACTTCGTTCCACCGCAGTGCTACGCGATCTTGAGGACGATTTTAGAAAGTTACCAGAAATTCTCCAGTTGATACACGAGCTCCACAGCGATATTATAGAGGAGAAGAAAGCAGAAGAAAAACAAGCAACGCTGTTTTAACTATACGCTACATAACTACCAACTATTTACTAACCACATGCGCATTCGTATTAATATCACCGTCAATCGCGCCATTCAGATTCTTTTAGCATATCTTTTTGTGGTTGTTACCGCGGAGAGTCTCTACGCGCCCATTTTTGCCATTTTTATTGTAGAAAGTGGAGCCATTTCTGGTACATCTCTTCGCACGGTGGGGTTTGCGCTGGCTCTCTATGCGATTTCAAAATCCATCATTCAGGTGCCGCTTGCGCACCAGCTTGATTTACGGCGCGGCGAGCGGGACGATTTCTGGGCGCTTATAGCCGGCGGTATTATGGGAGTCGTCTACCCATTTCTTTTACTCTTGGTGCGCTCATCGTGGCACCTCTATCTTATAGAGGTCTTTGCTGGCGCGGGAGCTGCGTTTTTAATGGCCGCGTATTATTCGCTTTTTGCTCGTCACATTGATAAGGGAGAGGATGGGTTTGAGTGGAGTTTATTTAGTGTAGGGGGCCTCACAGTTTCAAGCGCGCTGGGTGCCGCAGTGGGTGGCGTGCTTGCGGAACTCTACGGCTTTTCATTTTTATTTATCACAAGCGGCATAATCAATTTTTTTGTCTTATTATTGCTAGCCGGGCTCTATCCATTACTTGATGGCGCTCGTCCCGTCTCGCTTCCCCCATTTTCCCCAATCCCAAAAAATCCTACAACGAAGCAGTAGGATTTTCAAATGTTCATTATCTTAGGCGCGGCGCATGTAATCAATTGCAGCACTCTGGGCTTCTAGAATCTTTCCACAATTTGGCGGCAACAAAATTTTCTTGCCGTAAATTTTTACCAGTGCCCTGGGGTCCACTTCAAATGTATAGGGTCCCATAAATTCTAAATCGTGAATAAGAAATTGAAGTGTCCGTCCCAATTGCGTGTCGTAGCTTGGATTTTCTCCAAAAATCGTCTTGAGTTCCTCCTGTGTTTCGATTGTTGTATCAAGGTGTAGCATGCGCCCCGGCTGTACATGTACCTCACCCAACACGCCGGCTCGATGTAGTTTTTCAAGCGTTTGAAAAAGTTCTTTTTCTGTTTTTCCAAACGGTCGCTCACCGACTTGAGTTGCTTCTCGGAAATGATACGTATCAACGCATATTTTTGAATACTCTCCAGACCTCACCGCCTTAATGAGATTTTCTGTGTTGCGCGCATCATCGTAAAAAGCAGGATGTGTTTGTAAATACGATTCCTTGTACTTTGATTGAATTTCTGTGCCGCGAAATGGAGGATACACTACCACGGGAAACTTGTTTTCTTTGACCATTTCAAGTTTTTGAAGGGCATTTCTCGATACTGCTTCATTGGAAAGAATCAGATTATACAACGCAAGCGATTCTCCTGGGCGCAATGGGTCTGGTTTGCGGCCAAGAATACCCCATAGCGATGCGTAGGGATTAAAAATAACATGGCCGTGTCCCAATGTTTTACCGAATATTTCCTGCAATGCGCTAACAGGTTTTGCGAGCACTTCATGCGTTGGACCGACAGGAACTTTCTCAGACACCGGTCCTACCGCCATCCACTCCAATTTGTCGGCGCCAGTTTTTTCTGTCCATTTGATGAGCGTAGAATTCTTAACCACTGCACTCCACGGCAAAAAATTTCCTACATGGACATGTATTTCCGGCAAATGTTTTGTTTCCGGACTATTCGCCTCTTTGCCGCGTTCATTTTCTTTTCCTTTGTATTGTTCCATAGTACTAATTATATATCCGCCAACTTTTTATTTCTACTAAAACTTCACCCCGGTGCGATGACCGGGGTTTATAATGGGAAAGAACGAAGTAGCATTTGGCGCGAGTAAGATCGCATGAAGTGTGGCCCAGAGGGCCGATGGTTGTGTATGAAGATGAAACCCATGTGTTTTTTGATACGATGCCTACTTGCGCTACATTATGAATGAACGATTGCTTTCCCACTTTCTAGTATAGGGGAGTTGCCACATGCGCGCAAGGGCAAGGATGTGGATAACTTTAAACGCGATCCGAATGTTACAAATTTCATCCAAATGATCCGAATGAGTTCGGGTATTCTACCAGAGCTCTTGAGAGTATAATAAAAACAATGAGTAAAAACAACCAAATCAATCACGATATTGCCAAACTGCTTTATGAAATGGCGGAGCTATTAGAGATGAATAATGTGCCGTTTAAGCCGAGAGCGTATGAAAAAGCGGCGCGTTCTATAGAATCGTTTGGCGATTCTGTTGTGGCGCTATACAAAAAAAACGGCAAAGACGCACTCAAAAATATTCCTGGCGTTGGCGAGGGGATTGCTGACCGTATCGCCGAATATCTGGATACAGGAAGTGTCTGGGACTACGAAAAGCTCAAACAAAAAATTCCCGTCAATGTTGCAGAACTTACCTCGGTTGAGGGCGTGGGACCAAAAACAATTAAAATTTTATATCAAAAATTAAAGATCAAAAATATTCATGATCTTGAGAGGGCAGCGCGGAGCGGACAATTACGAACAATTCCTCATTTCGGAGAAAAACTTGAAGCAAAAATTCTTCAAGGAATTGAGTTTCAAAAATCATTCGCAGGGCGGCTGCTGCTCGGCGAGACCTTGCCATACGCGCGCGCGATTCTTAAGCAACTCAAAGCGTCGGGGTTGGTAGACCAGATTACTGTTGCGGGGTCAATGATCCGCTGGCAAGAAACGGTGGGGGATATTGATATTTTGGCAACCTCAAAACGCCCCCGAGAGCTTATGGATGTGTTTGTAAAACTTCCCGAGGTTAAGGCGGTGATTGCACGGGGGCTTACCAAATCCGAAGCGCGGTTGAAAATCGGCATTGACGCGGATTTGCGCGTGGTGCCCAAAGAATCCTTTGGCGCGGCGGTGCAATATTTTGCGGGAGATAAGAATCATAATGTTGCAATACGCATAGTAGCGCAGAAGAAAGGATATAAATTGAATGAATACGGGCTTTTTAGGGGACAAAAGAAAGTAGCGGGCGAGGACGAAAAAGAGATTTATCAGAAACTTGGAATGGATTGGATTCCGTATGAATTGCGCCGAAATAATGGAGAAATTGAGGAAGCCCAAAAAAAATCATTGCCGAAGCTGATTAGTTTTGTCGATATTCGCGGGGACTTGCAGACGCAAACCAATTGGACGGACGGCGAGCATTCCATGGAAGAAATGGCTCTGGAGGCCGCGCGTTTAAGCAGGGAATATATTGCAATCACCGATCATACGCGCGCGCTTGCGATGACCGGGGGGGCGGACGAGAAAAAACTCGAAAGACAAATGAAGGCGATTGATGAACTTAATACGAAGCTTCACAAAGACGGGATTCGCATTACCGTGCTTAAAGGGGCGGAAGTGAATATTCTTAAGGGCGGGAGGTTGGATATTAGAGATGAAACATTAGAACAATTAGACGTCGTGGGCGTTGCGGTACATTCACTTTTTCACTTGCCGGAGAAAGAACAAGCAGAGCGCATTATTCGCGCTATGGAAAATCCGCACGTTGATATTTTATTTCACCCGACAGGTCGGGTGATTAACCGGCGGCCGCCGTACGCGCTTGATATGGATACGATTTTCAAAGCAGCTGCGCGCACAGGGACAATTTTAGAAATAGACGCGCATCCGTGGCGGCTGGATCTCAAAGACGATCACATTCGCCGTGCGAAGGAATATGGTTGCAAATTCGTCATTGATACCGACGCGCATGCCAAAAGTGAACTTTCATATATGGAATACGGCATTGGCCAAGCGCGTCGAGGATGGCTGGAGAAGAAAGATGTGCTCAACACCTTGCCCCTTAAAGAGTTTTTGAAGCAATTAAAAAATTAACAAGCGTGGCTTGTTAATTTTTTACCGATTCAACGATTTTTTGAAATATTGTGGGATGATATTCGGCAAGTTGGGCAAGAATTTTACGGTCCAGTTTGATGTTTGCTTTTTTCAGCGCACCGACGAGTTTGCTATAGGAAATGTTGTTATCGCGGGCAGCCGCATTAATTTTTATGTTCCAGAGTTTTCGGAAATTGCGCTTCTTTTTTCGTCGGTCGTGAAATGCGTGGACGCCCGCGTGAAGCAGCGCTTCGCGCGCGGCGCGTTCTTTTGCTTTGCGCTGCCAACGAAACCCCTTCGTGTGGCGAAGGATTTTTCTGCGGCGTTTTAATGCAATTGTTCCTCGTTTGACTCTGGTCATGTGCCAAATTTACCTAATTTTCACCCATGATACAAATACGATTTAATTTCCATTTTTTTATTGGAAGATATCGGCCGCCAGCGTTTTTTCTGCAATTGCGCGGATCTTTTTTTCTTTGCCTGAAAGTGGTTTATACCAACTCCTGTGTGCAGCACTTTCCCTTGCTTGGTGATTTTGAATCGTTTGAGGATTGATTTGTTTGTTTTTGCCATAACGGGATTTTAGTATAGCTATGCATGGAAAGTTTTGCAAGCCCCGCTGTTATTTTTGTTTGTTTGGTCCCAATGTCATGCTCAACCCTCTCGGCGCCTTGGTGACGGGTTCCGCTGCAAACGGCTGTGCAATGAGGGCGAGAAGCCGCGCAATGCGCGCCTCAAGGAACTTTTTGTCTAGATATTTTTCTCTTCCGCGAAGCGCCAAATCAACTTTGATTTTGTTCCCCTCTTTGAGAAACTCATCCGCCTGCCGCGCCTTGAGCGCCAGATCGTGCTGCGAAGTGCCGATGCCGATGCGGACACTTTTGATTTCAACTTCTTTTCGGTGTTTTGCCGCCTGCCGCGCTTTTTTCTCTTGCTCGTATAGATATTTGCCGCGATCAGTGATTTTTGCGACTGGCGGGCTTGCCGTTGGCGCAATTTCAATCAAATCAAGGCCTACCTCAATGGCGCGACGCAGCGCCTCTTCAAGGGAAATGACTCCAAGGTTGGAACCATCGTGATTAATAACGCGCAGTTCCCGAGAGCGTATTTGATTGTTTACTCTTGGTTTGTAGATAGCGATAATTTTCGTTGATAATATCTTATGATATTCATGGTATCACAGAATAAGATATTATTCAAATGACTAGGGCGGCGGCGCGCATATTGACTGTTGCTGATACGGCTGGTAATGTTGAGGGCAGATATCGCATGGAGGGTACATGTATGATTACGAAACGATGGGCGAGCTTGTTCGTGTTTATTGCTATGATACTACTTGCCGGCGCTTCGGTTGCGCAAACAGATAACCAGTCCCATCAACCGCAACTTCTTTTGAAGCATCCATTTTATTTTCAAGAAAGCTTCCTGGGTGATCCTTTGGATACATTTGTCGGGTTTCGTTGTTGGGATATGAAGTTAAGCTATCGTGGGTTTGCCGATACCCGCTGTGTCCCACCCCATGCTACGCGACAAAGCGAGACCGATGTTGTTGAGCGCGTTTTTTATAATTTTTTTAATGAGCGCCTCGGAAGCGTTCAATGGATTACGCGCTCTGAAAAAGATCATTCTCGGATGCTTCGCACAAAATTGGAATCCGCATATAGCGGAGGTTTCAACCGCGCTAAAGGCGGATACGAAGAATATCAGTGGCATAACGAGAAAATTTTTGTTCATTATCTTCTTTTCCCCAACGGCTCTATTAATATTTCGGTTTGTGATTGGGCGGGCATTGAGGAATATTTTCGCAAGACGAAAAGAAGCACGGATACGTTATTTATTTTTCAAGCGTGCACCGGGCTTGAAGCTTCTTTACATAAAGAATAAATCCCGTTAGAAAACTCACACGGGGTATTAACCCCCGTGTTCGTAAAATTTGAAATAACCCTCTGGCAAGCCAGAGGGTATTTTCTAACGGGATAAATATTGGTGACTCGATACGTCTACGTATCGAGTTTTTTTATGTTTTTTGCGCTATACTGCAGAACATATGAATGTTTATGCGGAAAACAAAAAAGCACTGCACGAATTTGAGGTTCAAGAGACCCTTGAGGCCGGCATCGAACTTTTGGGCATTGAGGTAAAATCAGTGCGATCGCACAAAATAAGCTTGGTCGGTTCCTATATTTTCCCGCGACATGGTGAGGTGTGGCTAGTGGGCGCGACCATCGCGCCGTATCAGCCCAACAATACGCCCAAGGACTACGAGCAAACGCGCGAGCGAAAAATACTTTTGCGTAAGCAAGAAATTCAATATCTCATTGGCAAGTTTTCCACCAAGGGCTTGACTTTGTTGCCACTACGGGTGTATAATAAGAACAATCGGATTAAGCTATTGATTGCCGTTGCGCGCAAATTTAAAAAGCACGATAAGCGCGAACGAATGAAAGAACGAGAAACGCATCGCACAGTAGAACGAACATTGAAAGAAATATAAAATAAGGGGGTGAACATGGCTTCGAAGAAGAGCAACGAAATGTGCGTTCAGGCGGAGCAGGTGCCGTTCGGCTCCTAAATCCTCGGCACAACCAAAATAAGTGCAAACTTATCACAAAAGGTTCGAGTAGCGTGGAACTCATTCGTGGGCAACCGCTCGCTCGAACTTTCCTACGCATTAGCTTAGGCATCCACGCTTCGTGATTCTCGCTAAGAAGACGCGGGTGTTATGCAGCGAGAGCGATAACAGACAACGATAATCCGGCTGTTATTGTCTATAAAGGGTTTCAAACTTTTTAAGCTTGTCAACCGCCATTTCTGCGCTTTTCTGACGTGGGTTCGATCCCCACCACTTCCAATTCATCAAAAATAACCTTATTTTACAAGGTTATTTTTGATTTTGTGACCAATCTCCATTCGCAGTAAAATAAAAAAGGCGCCGGTTTTCCAACGCCATTGTCAATAGCGAAAATATCCTTATTTTAAGCCATAGATTACAACACTACTCGCGGTAATCTTTCTTTAAATATATTTTCAAACGACGGAGGCCTTCTTTTATTTTTTCGAGGTCAAGCGCGTAGCTAAAGCGCACGCGCCGAGGGTCGCCGAACCATGTGCCATCGTAGGCAATTATTTTATATTTATGGTAAAGGTCGGTAACGACCTTATTGGGATTTTTAAATTTCGGAAATACATAAAACGCCCCCTCTGGTTTCCAGACATCAAGCCCGAGATCAATAAGTCCTTGATAGATATAGTCACGCCGCGCACGCCAGATCTCTGTTTGTTTGTTGATTGCGCTCTGCGGCACGCGCGTAGCGCAGAGTGCCATATGCTGCGCCATCACGTTGGTGTTCATTGATGTATGCGTTTTTATCTCCACAACCTTTTCAATTACCCGCTGATCGGTTGAATATAAATATCCGACGCGCAATCCGCACATCGCAAATGTTTTTGAAAACGAATTTATTGTTAGTATGTGCGGCCCCCGAAGGAGATAATTTTTGCGCTCGTAGATGAGGTCTTTGTAGACCTCATCGGATATGATATATACGCTAAGCTTTTTTGCGAGAATTTCAATTTTTTTAAGCGTAGAAATTTCTTGCACGGTCCCTGTTGGATTGGATGGCGAATTGATAACTGCCGCGCGGCACCCGCGAATCGCTTGCGCGAAATTTTCTATGTTGATTTTGCCGCGCTCCAATGCGTAGTACGCCGGCATCATGCCTGCAAGGCGAACATTGTGCGGATACGAATAGTAATACGGTTTTGGCAACAGCACTTTAGCGCGCGGTTGGGAGATTGCGCGGAGCGTTAAGTCAAGCGCCTCGGAAGCACCGTTAGTAACGACAAAGTGTTCTCTTCGGGCGCCGGGATATTTTTGCGCAATGGCCGCGCGCAAATTTTCATTTCCTTGGACGAGTCCATAGGTAAATATTTTCATCGCGTTGATGCCGTGGAAGATTTGCGATGGCGGCGGCAGATCCGGTTGCCCGGAGCCAAACGAAATTAATCCATTGGCGCTTTTGCCAATGAAAAACGACGGACTCGAAATTTTTTGCTGTTTCATGGTAATGACGCGTATTATAACATCTACATTGAATTATAGTATAGCAGATATATTATGGAGCACACAAAAGCCGCTCACGATGGAGCGACCTCCTTTATGATTTCCGACGCGGTTTTTCAAAAACCAAAGAATTGGCGCAGTACTGCCAAAAACCCCGGTTTGATTTTATACCAACCATTATTGTACAATACATCTCCTTCTTCCCTCATGGTATCAAGCACAACAATAAAATCGAGGTATTGGCATTGCATGACGGCGTTCAGCTGTGTGTAAATTTGGTTAGCACTCATCCCGCCCGCGCATGCGCGAAGAATTCTTATAATTTGTTGCTTTACAATACTTCTACTGACGGCTTTCGCGCGTTCATCGTATTGAGGTATTTTATCAAACCGTCGCCTTTCTTTTTTATTATCTGGCTCTTGCTTGCTATAATAGCCGGAATCTTTTGTGTCATCCATTTCTTTCATCACATTCCTCTCGTCGCGCGACTCTGTTTATAACACTAACAAAACGCGCATAAAATAGCAACATCGCTTATGCAAATCGCCACTTTTGCGTTATGATACATAATATGTTTCGCGCACGTATCAAGCAGGAAATTACAAGAATAATGCCGGCAGATGTGATGTTTTCAGTAAGCATCCCGGAGCAATCCGAACTCGGCGATTATTCATCAAATGTTGCGTTGGTATTGGCGAAACACACAAAGCGCAATCCAAAAGAAGTTGCGGAGGATTTACTTGCCAAACTGATAAGCCCGCCGCAAGCTTCGCAAGCAGGCGGACAACCTCAACTCGCTCAATGGATTGAGCGAGTTGAGGTTGCAGGACCGGGTTTTTTGAACTTTCATATCAAGCATGATGCCTTGTATGCGGCGCTGGCTCGGTGCATTGTGCAAAAGAAGCCAATCTTCGCCAAGGCCACGACTGGCGAGGCAAAAAAGATTTGCCTCGAATTTGTTTCGGCAAATCCCACGGGGCCCCTTACCATGGCAAACGGCAGGGGCGGATTTTACGGCGATGTATTGGCAAATGTTCTTGAGGCGGCGGGGCACAACGTTGCGCGCGAATATTATATTAACGATGCCGGCAACCAAATCCGGCTTTTGGGCGAGAGCATTTCGGCGGCTGAAGGAAAAATCCAAAAGCGCGAAGAGCATTACCGCGGAACATACATTGAGGTGCTGAAAGGAAAAACGCCAAAGCAAGCAATTTTATATTTGCTTAAAAACATTAAGGCGTCGCTCAAGCGCGCGGGGATTCATTTTGACGTTTGGTTTTCGGAAGATGCGAATTTACACAAGCTGGGTAAGCTTCAAAAAACGCTGCAATTTCTTCAGAAAAAAAACGCGGTAGAGCGGCGCGAAGGAGCAACGTGGCTTGACGAAGCAGTACTTATTAAATCTGACGGAGCGCCAACGTATTTTCTTGGGGATTTAGCGTATCACTATGATAAATTTCTTGCGCGAAAATTTGATGTTGCCATCAATATTTGGGGCGCAGATCACCACGGCTATGTGGCGCGCATGAAACGAGGAGTTGAAGCGCTGGGCGTTGGTCCTGATCAGCTTCATATTATTATCATGCAGCTTGTGCGCTTGGTAAGCGGCGGCAAGGAGGTGCGCATGTCCAAGCGCGCCGGCGATTTTGTAACTCTGGACGATTTGTTGGATATGGTGGGGGTAGATGCCGCGCGGTGGTTTTTTCTGGAGCGTTCGCCGGATACGCATATGGATTTTAATCTTGATCTTGCAGAAGAACGGTCAAAGAAAAACCCCGTCTATTATGTTCAGTACGCCCACGCACGGGCATGTTCGATTTTGAGAAAGGATAATAGGAAGTCCGACTTCCCGAGGAAGTCGGACTTCCTAAAACTCCTTGTTTCGCGAGAAGAGCTCGCGCTGATCAAAAAAATTCTCCAGTTGCCGGAAGTTGTTGAAGATGTTGCCAATGATTATCAGGTACAACGCTTGCCAAAATACGCACACGAGCTTGCGCAGGCATTTACTGATTTTTATGAACATTGTCGCGTTATTAATGCAGAAAACCAAGAATTGACCAAGGCGCGACTATATTTGGTAAAGATGGCGCAAAAAACACTCGCCGACACACTTTCACTCATGGGCATTAAAGCCCCCCAGAAAATGTAACGCTGATGTTATACACACATTGACTCTTCGGCGTGGCGGTTTTACTATTAAAATTATTATGGCAAAAGTAACAATTTACACAACACCAACATGCGTCTATTGCAAGGCAACGAAGGCGTTTTTTCAAAAAAAAAATATTCAGTATACCGAGAAAGACGTTGCAATCGACGAGAAAGCGCGCGACGAAATGGTTCGGCGCTCGGGACAGATGGGCGTGCCGGTCATTGATATTGACGGCAAATTGATCATCGGTTTTGATAAGGCAAAACTCTCCGAATTGCTCGGCATTAAATAGTAAGCGCTTCTCTTTTTAACTTCAAAAAGTTATATATGTATGAATGGCCTTCACGAGCCGACTGAATACGAGCTGCGTCGGCAGAAAAAAGAGGAACAGCGCGAGGCGCAGAGAAAAAAACTTCGCTCTCACAAAGTAAAATATTGGATTGTCGCGGCGCTTTTGATTGTTGGCGTTGCGGGGCTTGCGGCGCTTGGCTTGTGGTTCATTGCTCATCGAGTAGTTCCCGAAGGGCCTGATGACAGTGTGTCGTATCCCATTCAGGGAACAGAACATATTGCGGAAGGAAGCTCTCATCCGCCGTATAATTCTAATCCTCCTTCGTCGGGGTGGCATTATGCAAATCCTGCGCTCGTTGGGTTTTATGACGTCAGTGAGAAACAACCAACCGACGAACAGATTATTCACGATCTCGAGCATGGAGATATCTGGATTGCATATCATACGCGCATTCCGGAGGCGGCGCGGGGCGATCTTAAACAATTTGATTCTGGCAAAGTTATTATCACGCCGCGCGAAGCAAACGACACTGACATTGCACTGGTGGCATGGGGGCGCGTTGACGCGTTTAATCTCGAGGGGGGCGTATTGGATACACAACGCATCGAAAATTTTATCAAGCGCTACACAAACCGCGGCCCCGAACGAGTTGGGAATGACCCCCACAAAGACGATTGACCCACGAAATTCGAAGTCCGACTTCGAACAAACCTAAGGGTGAGGTTCTTCGCGGTCCAAGATATGCTATACTGTTTTATATACCATGATGCGACAAGCAGTTTTGGATTTCCCGAAACAATTTGCTTTTGAGCCGCACATTGAAGATTCGCGCGGCTCAAAACATTATGAGCGTTATATTATTGCGGGCATGGGCGGGTCAGCGCTTGCCGGCGCCTTGCTTGCCGGAGAATATCCCGATATGCCGCTCACCATACATCGGAATTATGGTTTGCCGTATGTTGACGATGAAACATTAAAAAAAACACTTGTTGTTGCTGTTTCATATTTCGGCAATACCGAAGAGACGCTTGATTCATTTAATTCTGCGATGAACCAAAACATTGATGTTGTCGCAATTTCTACCGGAGGCAAATTGCTTGAACTCGCGCGCGAGAAAAATATGCCATATATTCAATTGCCCAACACCAATATACCGCCGCGCCTTGCGCTTGGATTTATGACAATGGCGCTTGCGGCGGCACTTCGGCAACACGACGCGCCGAAACAGTTGCGCCATCTCGCATCAACGCTGCGCGCGGAAGAATATGAAGACGAGGGCAAGCGTCTCGCAGATCTGCTTTTGCACAAAATACCCGCCATCTATGCATCCGAGAGAAACGCAACGCTTGCGTATATTTGGAAAATAACATTAAACGAAACAGGCAAGATTCCGGCGTTTTACAACGTGTTGCCGGAACTCAATCATAATGAAATGGAGGGGTTTTCCGCTGCGGGCGAATCCGCAAACCAAGAACTCGCAAATCTCTTAAAACGTTTTTCTTTTATTTTGCTTCAGGACGCCGAAGATCATCTTCGTATCAGGCGCCGGATGGAAGTATTAACAAAAATGCTGCGTGACAGAAATTTGCGCGTTGAAGAAATTTCTTTAGAAGGAGCTTCGCGCCTCTTTCGCGTTTTTGCATCGGTTGTTGTAGCGACATGGGCAGCGTACTATCTCGCGCTTGCATATCACGTTGATCCCGAAACAACTCCGATGATTGAGGAGCTTAAGAAGACGATTTAAATAGAAAAACGCCAGCTGGCAAACAAGCCGGAAGTATTTGTGTTGACAGCAAACAAGGATAGGTGATATGATAATATCATATTATAAGATAATACATTATTGTTTATGACCACACTATCTGTTCCGGTGTCGGCAAAATTAGAGGAGTTTATCGACCAAATGGTAGAGCGGGGACGCGCTGCAAATAAAGCGGATGTGGTGCGGAAAGCCCTCGATCTTTTGGCGGAAGAAGAAGCGATTGCTTCGGTGCTTAAAGCGGAGCAAGAAACTAGAGAAGGAAAAATTTTGCGCGGAGATTTGAGAGAGCTTATGAAAAAGCTTCCGTAATATAATGAATGTTGCGTATACTTCAGTTTTTGTACGACAATTAAAATCACTCGATTCAGATCTGCAGAGCGAAGCTCTTGAACAAATTGAGTTGTTCAAAAATCAAGAAAATCACAAACGCCTGCGGGTTCATAAGTTGCACGGAAGATTGAAAGATCGATGGAGTTTCTCGGTGAATTACCGGGTCCGTATTGTGTTTCGTTATCACACAAAAAACGAAGCGATTCTTTTGGCCATCGGGACTCACGAAGTATATAATACATAATATGTATATCCTATTTGACATCGGAGCGACAAAGATGCGGGTGGCGACATCGTTTGACGGGAAATCGTTTGATAAGCGGTATATCAAAATTGCTGCAACGCCAAAACAATTTAAGGATGGCGTTGCGCTTTTGCGATCGCTCGTGCGCGAGCTTTCGGAACACGCACTGCGAACCGCATTACGCAAAGTAACTGGCGTTGCCGGCGGGATAGCCGGGTCTTTGGATACGAAAAGGGAAGTGATTTTCCGCGCGCCAAATATGCCGTATTGGAGCAAGAAGCCGCTTAAAAAAGAGCTCCAAAAAGCATTGGGCACCAAAAACGTTTTTTTAGAAAACGATACCGCACTGGTTGGATTGGGCGAAGCACTATATGGCGCGGGGAAAGGAAAGCTGATTGTTGCTTATATTACGGTAAGCACTGGCGTCAATGGCGTGCGGATTGTAAATGGGAAAATTGATCGAAGCGCGATGGGATTTGAAATAGGACATCAAATTCTTGGAGATGATACCGCGCACACATTAGAATATTTTGTAGGAGCAGCTGCGCTCCAAAAACGATACGGCATACCAGCGGAAAAAATTCGCAGTTCAGCGGCATGGAAAGAAGCGACAACATATCTTGCCATCGGCGTACACAATACTCTTCTTTACTGGTCACCGCATATTATCATACTCGGCGGCGGCGCGATTAACGCGGGAAGCATTGTGGTAACAAATGTAGAAAAAATCGTGCGCGAGATTTTATCTATTTTTCCCAAACCACCACCAATCAAAAAAGCATCCTTGGGCGATCTCGGCGGTCTTTATGGAGCGCTGGCATATCTTCGCCAACAAATGAAGATGTAGGGGTTGACTGTTGGCGTTGCGTTTTTTAGTTTTTGAAGCAGACGTTCTTGTTTGGGGATGCAAATGAAAGTTGTTTTTGGGACACATAAAGTGAATTGATGGGGCCGCGAACTATTGGCTACTTCCAAGACAAAACAACTTCAACAATTTTTGTATACGAAGTATAATGCAAGTGATGAAGGAGTATTTGTTTCAAAAAAGCGCATTCTTGAAAGTTTCCAGATTTTTTCTGGTGACAATTTTGATTTTCTCCTGGATTTTTTCCGGATGGCCGCCGATTTGGCAAAATCCAAGAATACCGCCGAATATAGAATCCGTCTTTGCTTTGAATAAAACTGTTAACTGGAATTTTAATGGTAATTCTACCGGGTGGACAGCTACAAATGGCACCGCGAACGGAGCCACCACTGGAAACCCTTCCTGCGGCACAACGGCTGACGGTACCACTAATAACATGGCGACCTTTGCTTATAATGGCGCATTGAGTAGTCAGACAGCGTTTGAAGCGACTTCTGGGGCAGTAAAAAACACTGACTATCGAGGCAATATTAACCAAACAGTAGTAGCGCCGGGCAGCGGCACCGTAAAAGTAAAAGGTAAATTTAGTTATTACGGCAATTCTACCGCATGGGGCGCCGGCAAGGTTTCCCTTGATCTTTGGAATTCTGCCAATTCAACTTTTGTGGCTAATTTGGGGTGCGTCACTCTGAGCGCCAATACCGTGTGGACAACAGCCAGCTTCAGTAGCGATGCTTCGGTAACGGGAGGTACTACTTACACTATCCGCGTTAATTTTATTGCAAAGACAAAATCAAATTCAAATACTGCTGTTACCTTGGGGGTGGACAATATTGTTGTTAATTTCGCTCCCACAGGGTTTTCCGCCAGCGCTGTTGCTGGCAGTACCAATGTGTCTCTTTCTTGGACAGCAAGCACCGCCGGAAGTGGCGCTAACGGTTTGCATGCGACCACGCCTTACAAAGTGTATAGAGATACCGGCTCTCCAGTTTCAACTTTTTTAGCAAATTCCACCACCAATTCTTATACCGACAGTTCAACGGCAGGTAATACAACATATTATTACGCAGTGAGCGATGTTGATACGGCAAGCGATGAATCTCCGCTTTCCTCCGAATCCAGCGTTTTGACAAATCCGGATGTTCCAACCTCTCTCAATTTTACCAATGTTTTGGATATTACTTTGACTGTAAACTTGACCGCACCAACCGGTGGGGCGGCCAGCTACAAAATAGAGCGGTGCAGTGGATCGGGTTGCAGCAATTTCACTGAAATTGCGTCCGGCCAGAATGGTACTTCCTATAATGATTCCGGACTAACGGCTAGCACGCTGTACCGGTATCAGATACGCGCTACAAATTCGAGCGGTGACGGAGCGTATTCTGCCATCGGGGAAACAACCACTGGTTCAGCAGCCGTCTATTCTGTCTCAATAACAAGCAATGGGGTTATTGAATATGGCTTTGTCGATCTAAGCACCGCATCAAGCACTGTTGGCAATGGCTATACGCAAACAGCACAAAATGACGGCAATACAACAGAAAAATTGAATGTAAAATCAAGCGACGCGGCTGGCGGTACTTCGTGGACGCTTGCTGCAACCATTGGAACCAACCAATACAAACACGAGTTTTCTACGACGACCGGCTCTGTCTGGACTGTTATGCCGGACAGCTCAACATATGTGACTGCCGCACCGTCCGTTGCGGTAAGCGGAACAGTCAATTTTGATTTTCGGCTCACAGTGCCGAGCGCCTCAACGGATTATCAACAAAAATCTATCACAATTACTGTTCAAGCGACGGCGCCGTAGATTGTAGATAGCTGTGGATAACTTGCTATACAAAGACGTCGCATAGTTTGATATAATACACACAAGGTTTATGGATCAGATAATATCAAAATTTTCTCCTGACAAGAACTTTCGTTTTTACGCCATCATGGGGGGGGGTGCAATCATTGTTACTCTCGCGATACTTTGGGGATACAATGCTCGAGCGGCTGCAACAGCGGCTGTTTCGGCAACGGTAACAGCAACCAATCTTGCCGTTTCTGTCACCGATGGTTCCATTGCGTTTGGCTCTGTCGCGCTCAACACTGCGACCACCACTGCTGGGAATGGGGAAACACAGACCGTTACGAACGACGGCTCCAATGCGGCGTTGAATGTCAAATCAAGCAACGCAACTGGCGGTACTACATGGACTTTAGGTACTTCGCCGGGGTCAAACATATTTAAGCTGGAAGTATCTACTACGACTGGTTCAACGTATATGACTTTTCAAGCAACTGACACGTATTTGACGGCTTCAACAACCTTTAGCTCGCTTTCAAACGGAAACCTTGATTTCCGTTTTACCACACCGACCGGTTCAACCGACTTCGTGCAGAAATCACTCACTATTACCGCCCAGGTAACCACGCCGTAAGTGTGGGGATAATGTAGCTAGTTCACGCAATCCACCTTCCAAGCGGATTGTGTTATTATTAAGATAATTATGGATACCTATTTTCATATACAGAGGAGTTTGTTTCTTTTTTTCTTTATCGTCTTCGCATTTTTTCTTTTCTCTATTATTGCATCGGCAAAAGTCGGCGTTGGCATGGGCGCGGGCGAGATACGGCTGACAGAGCCAATAAAGCTTGGCGGTATCTATCAGCTCCCGAGCGTGCGCATTTTCAACACAGGCGATGAGATTACAACCTACGGCATGGGGGTCGCATTTCATCAGGATTATCACCAGCTTCGCCCGGCCAAGGAGTGGTTCTCTTTCAATCCGGCGATATTCACTGTTTCTCCCGGCGAGAGCCAAGAAGTTTTCATCACGATGACGGCGCCCCTCAAAGGCGAGCCCGGCGACTACTTTGCGTTCATTGAAAGCGGCCCGGTGCCAACCAACGCGCCCGGTACTTCGGTCGGTGTTGCGGTTGCTACCAAGCTTTTCTTTACGCTCGTGCCGGCAAATATCTTTCAGGCAATCAGCTTCCGCGTTTCCTCGTTTTTCGCAGCCTACTCTCCGTGGTCGTGGGGAGGGCTTGGACTTCTCATACTCATTATATTATTCATGATTGTCCGAAAGTTCTTCTCGTTTAATATCGCGATGAGAAAACAATGACCAATACTCTATGAACGCATTCCATGATCAAGAACAATCTCTTAAACAACTTTTTGTGGATAATCACTTTTTCTGTTGCGACATTCTTTCTCTCCGTTTCATATACTCACGCTGCGGCTATTGACGCAACGGTCAAGATTTCGGTCTGTGGAAACAATCTTGCTGAAGGCGGTGAGCAGTGCGACGGCTCTGCCTTGAACGGCGCCTCCTGTACTTCGCTTGGATTTACCAGCGGCTCTCTCTCTTGCACGCCCGCCTGCGAATTTGATACCTCTTCATGCACATCCGGTTCTAATCCGCAGTGTTCCGACGGCATTGATAATGATGGGGATGGAAAGACGGATTACCCCGGCGATCCGGGATGCGATAGTACCGGAGATAACGACGAGGCAGATTATCCGCCTCCCACCACTGATTATTACACACAAGGCATCGCGCCGATCATCGTATTTCCCCGCCTTGCGCTCACCGGCGCAACCACCACCTACGAGGCGGAGTTCCCAGCCAATGTCTCTATTCCTATAGGAGGGAAAATTGTGATTACTTACCCCTCCGGTTTTAGTTTTGCTTCTTCCTGTGCGACTCCTGTTACTGCTATTGAAAATGACGATCTGAATGGTTTTTCTCCGGGCATTGTTACCATTGCTTCTATCTCTTGCAACGGCGCTGCGCGAACGGTTTCGGTAACCACTGCGGGCGTGGCGACGATCGCGGGCGATCGGATCCGTTTTTTCATTCAAGGCGTTGCCAATTCTGTTCAGGCAAGAGATTATACCACTGCGGGTTATGTGGCGGCTATTGAGACGAGGAATGTCTCTGATGCCGCGCTGGAATCAAAATCATCCCAGCCGTTTTTTTTGGCGCAGGCGGGATCGCAAGTAATCTCCGGGACGGTCTTTGACGACAACGGATCGGGGCTTTTTGGCTTTGCAAACGACGGAATTAAAAATGGTTCAGAGCCAGGCGCGAGTAGTATCAGAGTATGCCTGCGCGGCGCGATTGGTGTTTTTTGTTTCTTAACCGATACAAACGGGGTTTATAGTTTTAGCAACCTTGCAGACGGCCCGTATCATATAGAAATTCCGCCGCTTGTTTCGGGAAATTTTATTGGTGGACCGTTTTTCCGGGACATTGCTTTGTCCGGAGGGCAGAACGAGACCGAAGTTAATTTCGCGCTCCGTTCCGCCAATCGAAGTATTACCGTGAATATTTTCGGAATTCCTTCCAATACCAACCTTGACGTATTTTCATTTAGTCCAACGAACCCGGAATTTGGCGGCTATAATATTCGTGAGGCGTTTTGGGACGGAAATAGCAGCCGCACGGTAACTATTCCGGCTTTTGACGGACTTTGGGAAATAGGAGTGGGGCCATGGATGCCAAAAGATCCCGCAATGGGAACGAACCAAATGCCACCACCAGTCAATTTTATTATTCCGCAATCACAACAGGTTCAAGTTTCGGGAGCCAGAACATATTCGCTGAATTTCGCGCTTATTGCAGCAAACAACATTATTAAAGGAAAAGTGACGGATGGTTCCGGAAACGCGATTCCCAATGTTTTTATAAATGCCACAGCTCCTACTGATTCAAATAGAGGAACAGCAAGCAGCCAATCTCTTAACGATGGCGTTTTTGAATTGCGCGTGCGAAGCGGCATTTATAAATTAAATGCCACAATGCCGGGCATGCCTCCCTCAAATGAAGTTGAGGTTACCGTAAATAATGACAGTGGCAATGCGGTAACGGATGGCAACAGCGCCGCTGATGTATATAACAGTTCAACCCTCATTACGAACGATGGCGATGGCGGCTACGATAATCTGATTTTGAAAATCAATAAAGGTTCCCGTTCTATTTCCGGGGCAGTGCTTGACGAATCAAACAGCACTATTCCGTATGCCCACGTAAGCGCGCAAAAACTTGACGCGTCAAACAATCCGCTTGGAAGCTGGGTGGGGTCGCCTACCGATGCTTCGGGAAATTTCACTTTATACGTTGCTGACGGAACATGGGAACTGCGGGGGTTCGCGCCCGGGTATGGCGAACTGGGCGCGCTTATTGTTACCGTTGCCGGCTCCGACCAGACCGGCAAGAATCTTCAAGTGTCCGCCGCTTCATTCGGTACTATTACCGGCCAAGTCACAAAAAATGGGAGCGCGGTCGTTGGAGCATTTGTGACCGCTTATGGATCATCTGGAGGAAATATGACGGTCACAAACACGAATGGCGATTATTCGCTCAAAGTAAAAGCGGGAAGCGGGTACACGATTGAAGGTTTTATGCCCGGATCAGGTCCTCTTTCTCAAATCACAGGCGTTACTGTGACTGCTGGCGCAACGCTCAGCGACAAAAATTTAACCTTAAGTACTCCGGGCACTATACGGGTTAGTATAAGCAATGTTGGCGATGCTTTTGTGAACGCGGTTGATTCTTCCGGTCGTGGAAACGGAACTGCGGCAAACCCGACAACGGGTGTTTACGAGATTAACGTGCCTTCCGGTACCTATACGGTCACCGCTCAAAGTCCTCAATATGGACCCATTGGATCGCAAAGTGGAGTAGCGGTAACGGGAGGAGATACGACGAATGTTGCATTTTCTCCGCCATCCGCTTATACCGTTTCAGGCAGTGTTCAGTCCGCATCCTCTATTTGTAAAAATAGCGCCTCGGTATTTTTGTCGGATGCCACCAATGGACGGAAAACAATAACTACCACGGATTCTGCCGGTTCCTATTCGCTCTCGGTTCCAAACGGCAATTATCGGCTAAGCGCTTCAAAACCTGGCTGTATTGATAACGCAGCGCCTTCGTCGCTTCTGGTAAATAGCGCGAACGTGAGCGCGGGAACAGATAGAACTCTTGTAGTTGCCGATGCTGCGCTTTCCGGTAGCGTCACGCTTTCCGGAAGTAATATTTCGGTCACAACAAGAATTATCGCAAAAAATTCAAACGGGATTTACGTGTTTGCAAGCGTGGACACGTCTGCAAGTACCGGCAACAACTACACGCTGAATCTTAACGCGGGCAACTGGACTGTGTGGGCGCGCTCCGATGGTTATATATCAACGGAAAGCACAGTTTCGGTGTCTTCCGGAGGAAGCGGGATTTTGAACATAGCTCTCTCGTCTTTGAGCGGGTACGCCATCGGCGATAGCAGTTCTTCATTGATTACCCCTTCACAAGGCGGGACCATACGCAATACCACTATTGGTAGTAACTTCCAAATGCAAATTCCCGCAGGAGTTTTCGGAAATTCGTCCGATTCAAATTCGGTAAGTACAAGGGTTACGAGCGCCGTGGTTACCGAAACGACGACCGGAAAAGTTGTTGGCGGCAAGGGGATTGAAATTACTCCACAGAATTCGTCCGGCCAACCTATTACCTCACTTTCTTCATCTTCAGGCAATGGGGTTACGGTAACAGTGCCGTATGACGAGTCCGATGTGACAACGCTGGGAGGAGATGAATCAAAATTGATTCTTGCTTCGTGGTCGGAAGAAAAACAAGAATGGGAGCCGCTTTCTACCACCGTAGACACTGTCAATAACACTCTTACTGCAATAGCTACCCATTTTTCGGTCTTTGCTCCGATTGTACCAACCGGAGGCGGGGCGCCCTCTACTCCCACGGGGCTTTCCGCGAACGCCGTGAGTTCTTCACAGATAAATCTTTCTTGGGCGCAATCCGCTGACGCTACCGGCTACGATATTTACCGAGACACTTCCTCTAGCGGTTCGTTTCCCAGAATTGGCGGTGAGCCGACTGTTTCTTCCGGCGATACCACGGCGTACGCGAACACCGGCCTCTCGGCAGGCACGACGTATTACTACAAGATTGCCGCGCTCAACGCCTCTGGAGAATCAGCAGCATCAAACGCGGTATCGGCTAAAACTAATGATGCCAGCGGTAGCAGTGGAAGCAGTGGAGGCGGCGGCGGAGGAGGTGGAGGAGGATGGGGTGGTATCGGAGGAATTTTTTCCGCGCCGACTGGCGTTAATTTCTCTGGCAGGGCGTATCCCAAAAATACAGTAACTCTTCTCAAAGATGCGCAAATCGCGGCAACAGTAGTTGCAGGAACTGATGCTAATTTTCGGATAAGCGTAAGCGATCTTTCAGCAGGAAGCTATGTTTTCAGTATTTATTCAGAAGATAATAAGGGTGCTCGTTCTTCTCTTTTAACTTTTCCTACGAGTGTAACGAGCGGTGCTACTACGTATGTGAGCGGTATCTTTATCGCGCCTACAATTGCGGTTGATAAGAGCGAGGTGAAACGAGGCGACAATGTCGCGATATTTGGACAAAGCGTGCCGAATGGCGAAATCACTGTTGCTATTAGCTCGGACGAAGAGTTTTTTGGAAAAGTTACCGCCGACCAAAATGGCGCATATCTTTACAATTTTGATACATCCCAACTTGCTATGGGTCAGCATTTTACAAAATCCAAAGCAGCCAAAGAGGGCGCATTCAGTTCTTTTGGCAAGGCCGTAAGTTTTATTGTTGGCACCAAAAATATTGTGGCCGAATTGCACAAAACTCCGGATAAGGGTGACATGAATGGAGATGGACGTGTGAATCTCGTAGACTTTTCTATCGCGGCTTATTGGCATAAAAGGATTTCACCACCGGCATCAGTTGATTTAAATGGCGACGGGAAAGTTGACCTGATTGATTTTTCGATAATGGCTTTCTCCTGGACCGGATAAGCGCTTTGCTCAATTAAAAATTCAAATATCAAAATGAAAAATTATAGATTACAATTTAAAACTTTATATTTTGCATTATCATTTTGCATTTTGATTTTTGTATTTTACATTTTTGTAGCTGCGCCGGTTTTTGCCGCCGAGATATTTTTTAACGTACAAACCCAAGAAATAGCGGTTGGCGATCAGTTTGAAGTTGCTTTTTTTCTCAATACCGAAAATGATGATATTAATGCCGTAGAAGGGTTGATTGTTTTTCCTTCCGACCTTCTTGTGTTCATGGAGACGAGGAACGGAAATTCCATAATTAATTTTTGGGTTGAACAGCCGACGCTGAAGACTCTGGAAACAATTATATTTTCCGGAATTGTGCCGGGCGGCTATAATGGTAACCAAGGGGCTTTGTTTTCCCTTGTATTTCAAGCAAATAAAGAAGGTTTTGGTGTTGTTGGGTTTCGCGATGTGCGGGTGCTAAAAAATGACGGGCTTGGCACGTCAGCGAGCGTACGGGTTAAAAATTTTCCATTGAGCGTTGCCGCCAAACGCGGCGAGCCAAAGGAATTGCCGGCCCATCAAGACGGCGAACCACCGGAAAGATTCATGCCTGAAATTGCGCAAAATCCGAATATGTTTGGTGGAAAACATTTTTTGGTTTTTACCACGCAGGACAAGGGCGTTGGCATTAGCCACTACGAAGTGCGCGAAGGGAATGCCGAATTTGCTGTTGCCATGAGTCCGCACTTGCTTATAAACCAAAAACTGGATAAGAAAATCTTTATAAAAGCGGTTGATAAAAATGGCAATGAGCGAGTTGTAGTTCTATATCCTCCTAATTTCCGCCCGTGGTATAAGAATTGGTTGCTTCTTGGTATACTGATAATGGCGGGGCTTATTCTTGCTGGGCTTATTCGGCGCAAAAATTCATGAGGTCTATTTTTTATTTTTTATATTCTCGATGCTTGGCGGCGGTTCTCATTTCTACTTTCTACTTTCTACTTTCTGTGGCGACGGCACAAGCGGCTTCGCTTTATTTTTCTCCGTCATCCGGCTTTTACGCGGTCGGCTTTACGATGACTGTTCATGTGTATGTTTCAAGCGCCGACCAAGCAATGAACGCGGCTTCCGGCGTCGTGTCTTTTTCGCCAGGCACGATTGAAATCGTCAGCGTTTCAAAGGCGAATTCTATTATGAATCTTTGGGTGCAGGAGCCCACGTTTTCAAATGCAAATGGCACCCTCGATTTTGAGGGCATTGCACTCAACCCCGGCTTTACTGGTTCTCAGGGGACTATTCTCTCTATCACTTTTCGGGCAAAGAGTATCGGACAAGCGCGGGTAAGTTTTTTGTCCGGCACAATTCTTGCAAACGACGGCATAGGAACAAATATTTTAGTTGGAATGGGGAGCGCAAATTTTTCTGTTACCGGAATGGTGCAAACGAAAGAAATTCCAACTCCACCAGCAAGCACGAGAGCCGGAAACGCACCGGTTATTATTTCTTCCTCGCATCCCGATCAGTCGAAATGGTATGCAAACAATGAACCAGAGTTTTCGTGGAAACTCCCGTCGGACGCGATTGAAGTCAGAACCCTCATTGGAAAATCGTCAAATGGTGTGCCTACAGTAAAATATATACCACCCATATCGTCAAAAAAGGTTGATGCACTTGCCGACGGCACATATTACTTCGTGCTCCAAATACGTATCAATGATGGATGGAGCGATGTCGCACGTTACCGTGTGAACATTGATACTACGGCACCGAACCCGTTTTCAATCACATTCCCGCACGGGAGGAGTGGGCGGAACCCACAACCCATTATATTTTTCAATACTACAGACCATGGGTCTGGCGTTGGAGGATATGAAATAAAGGTTGGGAGCGGCGATACTAGCCGTATCGTTGCCCCTACCGAATCAAACCCTTACACGTTGCCGGCACAGCCCCCGGGTACGCATACGGCAACCGTGACCGCTATTGACGAAGCGGGCAACAAGCGAAGCGCATCGGAAGATTTTACAATTGAAGCCATTGATGTGCCAATCATAATTTATTACCAAAACGAGATTGAGGTCGGAGACATTATGAAAATCCGCGGTACAACATATCCTGACTCGGATATCACGGTTCTCGTTAAAAACGAAGATGGAGCGATTTATGAAGAATACACGAGAAGCAATAGTTCCGGAGATTGGGCGATTGTTGCGACAAAACATTTTTCTCCCGGAGTGTATAATTTTACCGCAATGGTAACCGATGGGCGCGGGGCGCGTAGCGCCGAGACCGCACCGCTCACCATTGTTGTAAACTCGCGATTTCTAAACAATCTCATTCAGCTTGTACTCAATTATTTCTCTGCTGTTATTCTTACACTTATTATCCTTGCCGGAGTTGTCGGAGGTAGCACATACTTGTATTATCGCCTACTTGGGATTATCCGCCGGCTGCGTCGTGAAAGCGGGGAGGCGGAAAAAGTACTTGAAAAATCGTTCAAGCTTCTTCGCAAGAATATTGATCGGCATGTCGCACGCCTAAGAGCGGCTCGTTCAAAACGCAGCCTTACAACAGATGAACTTCTTTTCCTTGAAGAATTCGAAAAAAATCTAATGGATACAAAGCGCACCATTATGAAAGAAATAAAAGATGTCTCACGCGACATACGAAAAAAATAAAAAACAGCGCTCTCATGAGCGCTGTTTTTTATTCCCATTCCATCGTTGCTGGCGGTTTGTTCGTTATGTCATACACCACGCGATTGACCTCGCGGATTTCGTTCGTGATTCTGGTTGATATTTTTTCAAGAATAGAAAACGGAATTTTGGAAAAGTTTGCCGTCATTGCGTCTCGCGATTCCACAATCCTAACGACTACCGGATATTTATAGCTTCGCTCATCGCCTTGAATGCCGACACTTTTGATAGGAAGCAAAACGGCAAAACTCATCCAAATATTTTTCCAAAACTCCGTTCCTCTCAATTCTTCCTCAATAATTTTTCCGGCTTGCCGAACGATTTTTACGCGCTCTGGCGTTATCTCACCGATTATTCGTACCGCTAAGCCGGGGCCGGGAAATACTTGTCGTACAGTTATTTCTTTCGGCAAGCCTAGTTCACAGGCAAGTTTTCTCACTTCATCCTTGTATAAATCTTTGAGCGGCTCATACAATTTCATTTTTAGATTTTTGGGCAATCCTCCAACATTATGATGAGATTTTATTTTTGAGGAATGTTTAGTTAAGCCGCTCTCAATTCTGTCCGAGTAAATTGTTCCCTGAATTAGAAAACCCGCCTGTTCCTTTTTCGCAACCTCGTAGAAAATATCGGTAAAAAGTTTTCCGACAATTTTTCTTTTTTGCTCTGGCGAGTTAACTCTCTTTAGCGCGCGGAGAAACTGTTTTTCTGCCCTAACGATCTTAAGATTTAGATTTTTCTTTCGGAAAGTTTTCTCTATGAATTTTGTTTCTCCATCGCGCATTAAACCTGTATCAACATAGACAGCAATTAACTTTTTGCCGATTGCTTTTCCGACCAAAGCGGTGGCAACGGATGAATCAACACCACCGGAAAGACCGATTATTGCTTTCTCCTTCCCTATAACTTCTCGCGTTTTTTTAATAAGATTTTGGACAACTAAGGTTGATGTCCACGATTTTTTGCATTTGCAGATATTTAAAACAAAATTTTTGAGGATTTGGTTGCCATTTTCAGTATGGCTAACTTCGGGATGAAATTGGACGCCAAAAATTTTCTGCTTTTTGTTTATAAATGCAGCGATTTTTGAATGTTCTGTGTTTGCCACTGACACAAACGGCTTCGGAAGTTTTATCACAATATCTCGATGATTCATCCAAACATTTTTTGATTTTCCAAGACGCGCCAAAATTTCCTCTCCATTTTTGATGTTCAATTTCATGAGTCCATATTCTCCAGATTTCCCGGACAAAACTTTGCCGCCTGTTAAATGGGCAATAAGTTGGTGACCGTAGCAAATTCCAAAAATTGGTATAGCCAAGCCCAAAATCTCTTTATCAAATTTTGGCGCGTCTTTTTCGTAAACGGAGCGCGCGCCGCCAGACAGAATAATGCCTTTTAGAGATTTGTCTGCCCGCAATGCCTCAGCGGAAGCGTTGGATGGAATTACTTCGGCACGCACTCCAAAATCTCTGATTCTCCGAGAAATCAAATGGCAGTACTGTCCGCCAAAATCTAAAATAACAATTTTATCCATCTGTGTTTTATTATTTTTTTGGACCGTACCGGATTTGAACCGGTCGCCTCTTCCATGCCATGGAAGCGCTCTACCAACTGAGCTAACGGCCCATAAAAGTAGGCAAGTGATGACCCGCGTCACATTTTAACTCTAAATGAAAAATTATCAGAAAGCAAAAACGTACGGCTTTGACAAAAACATCTTTTTCAATCTACTATAAGTGGCATGTTGAAAAGCGAAACAAATAATATGAAAGAGGTGGCGCTGCGGAGCAAAGAATACCCGGCGGCGTTGCGCGAAATTCCACACCCACCTGAAAAATTATGGGTGTGGGGTGCGTTGCCTTCTTCCGCGCACTGGCTTGCGGTTGTTGGCACGCGCCACTGCACCGCGTATGGCAGAGAAATCACCAAAAAATTTATTGCCGCGCTTGCCCTGCACGATTTTTGCATTGTAAGCGGGCTTGCGTTTGGTATTGACACGGCGGCGCACCAGGCAGCGCTTGAAGCGTATATTCCTACTGTTGCGGTACTCGGATCCGGCATTGATTCTGCGGCTTTTCATCCTTCTCGGAATCTTCGCTTGGCGCAAGATATCGTTGCGCGCGGCGGAGCGGTAATTTCAGAGTATGAACCGGACTTTAAAGCAACGCTCTGGAGTTTTCCCCAGCGCAATCGTATCATCTCCGGGCTTTCTCGGGCGGTGTTGGTGGTAGAAGCGCCGGAACGAAGCGGGGCGCTTATTACCGCGCACTTTGCGCTGGACCAAAACCGCGACGTGTTTGCTGTCCCAGGATCAGTTTTGTTTTCTCAATCCATCGGCACCAATCAGCTTATCCAACAAGGTGCCTTGCTGGTGCACAAAGCGGAGGATATTTTACGCGCGTACGGCATAGAAGAAACTGCGCGCGCAGCATCGGAGGAATCTCTTTCTTTGGAAGAAAAGAAAATTCTTTCTCTTCTTGATGAGCCACGGGATATCAATTCTCTCATTCGACAGAGCTCCTTTGCGCCTGCGCAGGCACAAACTATTGTTGGAATGCTGGAAATCCGTGGTATCATTAAACGCATTGGCTCGGAATACATTAAGAATATATAATTTTCAATGTGTAATTTTTAATTTATGAAGCTTATCATTGTTGAGTCGCCCGCAAAAGCAAAAACAATTTCAAAATACTTGGGAGACACATATATCGTCAAAGCAAGCATCGGGCATATTCGCGATTTACCAAAAAGCAACAAATCGGCCATTGATATCAAAAACGGCTTTTCTCCGCACTATATTATTGTCCCCGGAAAAGAAAAAATTGTCTCCGAATTACGATCGCTTGCTAAAAAAGCCGATGATGTATTGCTTGCTACTGACCCCGACCGCGAAGGCGAGGCGATTGCGTGGCACCTTACGGAAGTTCTTGAGCTCCCGAAACCAAAAACAGAAAGGATGGTTTTTCATGAAATTACCAAAGAGGCAATTGAAGAAGCGCTCGCGCATTCGCGCACCGTAGATATGAACTTGGTAAACGCCCAACAGGCGCGCCGCGTGCTTGATCGTATTGTGGGATACGACCTCTCCGGTCTCATTTGGAAAAAAGTTCGCTACGGTCTTTCGGCGGGACGCGTGCAATCCCCTGCGCTGCGTATTATTGTTGAGCGCGAGCGCGAAATTAAGGCATTTCGCCCCGAAGCATATTGGGTGCTCCGCGCAGAAACAAAAACCGCATCCGATGAGACGCTGATACTTACGGGCGCAGAAGAGCCCAAAAATAAAGAAACCGTGGAACGTGTTTTGGCGGTTGCCACCAAAAAACCGTGGCTCATTAAGGAAGTTACCGAGAATCAAGTAAAACGCGCCCCGCGCCCCCCTTTTATCACCTCAACGCTTCAGCAAGCGGCAAGCTCGCGTTTGGGATTTGCGCCATCGCGCACCATGATGCTTGCCCAGCGGCTTTACGAGGCGGGCAACATTACGTATATGCGCACCGATAGCACGAACTTGAGCGAGGCGGCGCGAAAAGAAATGCATACGTTTATTACCAAAGAATATGGCGGAGATTTTCTCGCTCCTCGCACCTATGCCACAAAAAGCAAAAATGCCCAAGAAGCGCACGAAGCCATTCGCCCAAGCAACGTCTCCATCAAGAAGACCGGCGCTAATGCAGAGCAGCGTATGCTCTACGCTCTTATTTGGCAGCGAGCGCTTGCTTCGCAAATGGCAGACGCGCGGCTTGTGCGCACTAAAATTACTGCGAGGTACGCAGAAGACGGCATGGACTTTGCCGCAAACGGCTCGCGGCTTCTTTTTGCGGGATGGCTTGCGGCAGATCCCGAGGCGCGCGGCGAAGATGTAGAGCTTCCCAAAGTCAAAATGGGGGATGCGCTTACCCTTATCAATATTACATCGGAAGAAAAGGCAACCGAGCCGCCGCCGCGCTATACCGAGGCAGGGCTTGTCAAAGAACTTGAAAGGCGCGGCATCGGACGGCCGTCTACATACGCGACGATTGTCAAGACCATTGAAGAGCGTGGATATGTAGATAAAATCAACAAGTCGCTCAAACCGACAGATACAGGCGAAGTCGTAAGCTCATTTTTGGAATCCAATTTCCCCACCTACATCAGCGATTCTTTTACCGCGGAGATGGAGAACAAACTTGACGATATCGCGGAAGGGAAGCGTCAATACGAAAAAGTTCTTGGCGCGTTTTATAAACCATTTGCGCAGGAAGTAATGTCAAAGAACAAAATGGAAAAGATTACTACGCTCGGACCTGCCGATGAACAATTTCGTTGTCCCATATGCGACGGCGCCATGATCATTAAACTCGGACGCGCAGGAAAATTCTTAAGTTGCGCGCGCTACCCCGATTGTATGGGCGCGCGGACGATAGAAGGAACTGCGCTGGATGGACCAAAAGAAACGGGCGAGAAATGCCCCCAGTGCAAAACGGGAATGCTCGTTGAGCGTGACAGCAAAAACGGGAAATTTATTGCCTGCAATAACTACCCAAAATGCAAATATGTAAAACGCGACGAAGTTTTTGAAAAACAAAACTCAACCGGAGTTTTGTGCCCTCAATGCCGCAAAGGATTTATGAGCGAACGAAAGGGGCGATTTGGCGTATTTTATGGTTGTTCTAGTTATCCAGAGTGCAAATACGCCATCAAGGCTCGCCCAACGGGAAGAACGTGTGATGACAAAAAAGAGAACGGAACAATCTGCAGCGCGCTTATGATGGAGGGAACAAAAACAATCCCCGAGCGCTGTTCGGACAAAACATGCCCCAACCACAATCCACATAAATTGCCCGCCGCATTGTAAAAAAATTGACAAGCCGGGCTTGTCAATTTGTATGATTCGGAGCATCATTCAAAGAAATATTCAGTTTCAAGTGGTTCGAGATTTATTGGATCGTCTTCGCCGCCCGCGTTACTCAGCGCCCAAAGAATCTTCCATGCGCGCTTGCCATCTTTTTTCAACAGCGCCTCTTGCACCGCATCATATTCTGCCTTCCGGCGAAGATACGATGCGATTTCCTCCTTATAAGTTTCTCGCTGTTTTCTTGCAAACTTTTTTATTTCCTCTGTTGGGAGCACTTTTATCATTTCTTCATCACAAACAATGTTCTTTGCTGGGGGCTCTTCCGGTGATTCCAATATGTAATAGCCACTATTGTCTTTCTCCTCCTTCCCGCCAAATCGCCAATCAAGAATTTCTAGCGCGAGCCGATAGAGATCTTGCTCGTTTTGTACGAGCAGATACCTTGTACCGTGGTGTTCATGCAAAACAAGAACATGCGGTTTGTCGATTGTTAGCAATCTTCGCTTCAACATTGTCTGCTCCTTCTCTCTATTTTTGAGCATAGCATAAAATATCAATATATCAATCTGCGTCAAAATAAGAAATATGCTACAGTGGAAAAATGACATGGGACGAATATGAACAGAAGATTCACTCGTTGGGATATGGAGATGACGCAATAGTCGTCATCAAAAAAGCATATTTGTTTGCAGAAAATACGCACAAAAACGAAAAAAGAATGTCGGGGGATCCGTACATTACTCATCCTCTTGCGGTGTCCATCAAAATCGCGGAATTGCGGCTTGATCAGCAAACGGTGAGTGCGGCGCTTCTCCACGACGTTGTAGAAGATCACGGTATCACCATTTCAAACATAGAACAGGAATTTGGCAAAGAAATCGCTTTTTTGGTTGACGGAGTTACCAAAGTAGACCGCATCCGCTATCGCGGCGTGGAGCGCGCGGTAGAATCCATCCGCAAAATGTTTTTAGCGCTTGCCGAAGACATTCGCGTTGTCATTATCAAATTGATGGACCGGCTCCACAACATGAAAACGCTTGAATACGTCTCGGCGCACAAGAGAAAGCGTATCGCGCTTGAAACCCTTGAGATTTTTGCGCCGCTCGCGGATCGTCTTGGCATGTGGGAACTTAAAGCGGAGCTTGAGGATCTCTGCTTTCCTTATATTTATCCAGAAGAGTACGCGTGGCTTACCGAGCAAATAAAAGGCAAGCGCGAAATTAGCGAGCAATGTCTCGCGACTCTCAAGCCGATCGTTGAGGCGGAGCTTACCAAAGAAAACATTAAACCGGTCAGCATTACCTATCGCACGAAACATCTTTTCAGCATCTGGAAAAAGCTGGTGCGCAATGAAATGGACTTTGGAAGGGTCCTTGATTTGGTGGGCATGCGCATTGTCGTGGAATCCGCAGATGATTGCTACTATGCGATGGGCGTGATTCATAAACTCTGGAAGCCGCTTCCCGGGCGCATCAAGGACTATATTGCGCTCCCGAAGCCGAATGGCTATCAAAGTTTACATACCACGGTGATCGGCCCGCAAAAACACATAGTGGATTTTCAGATTCGCACCGTTACGATGAATTACGAGGCGGAATATGGCATTGCGGCGCACTGGGCATACGATGCTTCTGGCAAACCAAAACAAGCCCCCCGCCTTGACGACAAACGCTACGCATGGGTACGGCAACTTCAGGAGTGGCACAAGAGCCATCACGAATCATCGGACGAAGAACTTGCCGCGATCAAAATTGATTTTTTTAAAGATCGCATTTTTGCGCTCACTCCCAAGGGAGATGTTATTGATCTCCCCGAAGGTGCCACCCCGATTGATTTCGCTTATCACATACACTCGGAAATCGGCGATCACATGTTCGGCGCGAAAGTAAACGGAAAGATGGTGCCATTTTCATATCTGTTGCAGCTCGGCGACCAAGTAGAAATTATTGTCCAGAAAAACAAGCACCCGACTTCCGATTGGCTTGATTATGCCAAGACCTCTATTGCACGGAACCGCATCCGAGGGCATTTGCGCAAAACAGGAGCGATCGAGGCCCCAAAAGGGAAGAAACAAAAAATACTTGAGGCAGCGGTATTTGCAAAAGATCGGGTCGGACTTTTAAAAGACATCGCATCCGTCTTTACGGGGCTTAATATCAATATTTTGGGCCACAAATCCGACCATCAAACAAAAAACTTCTCGCGCATTATCCTTAAATTCAAACCCAAAAAAGGATTGTCGCAATCTATTCTTTTAACAAAAATTAAAAAAATTCCTGATGTAGAGTCGGTGGTCATTCAGGAAGAAAAATAAAACGGCTATATCAATTCGGCGGGAGGTAATTTTTCTTCAATTTCTCGTGGCATTTCTGGTGTTATTGGCGTATCGAAAGGAGCGTCTTTAGCGGCAAAAGCCGTGTTAAGTGCTGGCGCAGTTGTTTCTGAATCTTCTGGAACAACTTCGCTTTCCGACTTCTCCTCAGTGGGAGAAATTTTGCCCACGATACTGTGAAGGTCCTCATCGTCAAAAAATTCAATAGAAATGATTCCGCGTTTTCCCTTGCGTTCAATTAAAACGCGGGTTCCGAAAATTGTCTCGAGCTGTTCTTGAACTTGGCGTGTTTCGGGATCAAGAGCGCTTCGCACGCGATCTCGGGCAATAAGACGCGACCTCCGCTCTGCCTCGCGCACGGAAAGTTGCTGTTCTACAATATCATTGTAGAGTTTGCGCTGTGCCTCTGGCTGCCCTGCTACCATCAAAAGCGGCCGCGTATGTCCTTCAGTTATTGTTCCTGCCGCAACCGCTTGTTGAATATCTTCCGGCAACGACAGGAGCCGCACCGTATTTGCCACAACCTCGCGGCTTTTCCCAATTTTTTCCGCAATCTCGCGTTGACGCATCCCAAACTCGTCCATCAGGCGCTTAAACGCCCGTGCTTTTTCAATAGGATTTAGATCTTCACGCTGAAGGTTTTCCACCAATGCCAATTCTAGCTTTACTTTATCGGTAGTATCTTCGTGGATAATAACGGGGATTTGTGTAAGTCCGGCAATCTTGCACGCGCGAAGCCGACGCTCGCCCGCGAGAAGCTCATAGTCCACGAGCCGTCCACGTGGGACTTCTCGTTCCTTGCGAATAACGACGACCGGCTGTAAAAGGCCGTAGGCGCGGATGGACTCGGCAAGCTCACGCAATGCCGATTCTTCAAACTCTCTCCGCGGCTGCAGCGGGTTTGGTTTTATTTTTTCTATCTCAATCCAAAAAATGCTTTCTTTTCTTCGCTCCGGTTCTGTCATAATTCTAGCATATCAAATCAAAACCGCGGAGACAAGGCAAAAAACGCCATTCGTTTTTGCAGGATACTGAAAGTAGTTCGAACGTATTTCGCGGCCAAAGGCCGCGATGAAACGCCAGCCCCAAAAACCGAAAATTGAGCGGCCGAGCCGCGAGATTTAACAATTTCAAGTTTTTCTTTGGCGACAAGAATTATTAGCTTTCAAGTTTTTTGAGTTCTGACTCTTCTTGGGCGAGAAGATTTCGCCACTCATCCGGGTTTTGAGAAACCGCGACTGCCTGCTTAGCCTTAAGATTCATGCTCATCTTCTCTATCCATTCATGACTTTCGAAAAACAATTTCGCTACTGGCTCCAGCTCGGCATCATTTGCGAGTGAAAGAGCAACAACCAAGTTGTCTTGATCTTGTGGAGATAAAGTTGATTTACAAATTAATTCTTTAATTTTATGAAAATTCATTGTCATAATATTATTGCTTATCTATACTGCCCCATCATTTCCATGAGGGCTTTAAATCCGGGGTTCTCTGTCGACATTTTCCGAAGCGCATTCCCCTCCTCTGCTTCAACCTTACCATCTTTATCACCAAGATATCTATCAGCATACTCACCCGTTGCTTTATTTAATTGTTCCAATACTTTTTGGACATCTTCGGAAGTAACTGATACTCCAGCTTTCATACCTTCTTTCAGTGACCCCCCGGAAGCTAAAACTTTTTCCTGTGCCGCGAAAGCTTGGATCATAACTTTAGCTGCGCGTTCTGCCATAAGTTCTTTCTGCCCCTCATGGGTTATGCGTTCAGGTGCGCGAGCGTGCGAAAGTCTCTCTAAAAAGTTAATTGCTCGTTCTTCGGCTGCCTGCTCGTTTTCAACTTCTTCCACTGTAGCCCCTTCTTCAAAACTTTGTCCGGCAGAAGCCTCTCTTACCATTCCCGGAGCGAATGATAATGCGGACATCAGCAACATTACTTTCGCCACGTCTTTTGCTTTCCCTCTTAATTTTTCAAAAACGCCTCGCTCGTCATCTATAGCTCTTTCGGGGTTAAACTTAGGTTTTTCTACGATTTCTTGCTGGCTTTCTTGCGGCGGTTGGCTAAACGGATTTTCTATGCTCATAATTTTTTTGGCTAATTTAGTTAATAGGTTGGTTGAAAAGGTGACCGGACTTTCCAACTTATTTTATCACTTGATTAAAAATTTTTCTTTTCTTCTTTCCGCTAAAACATGGTTTGAGCCGATTGTTTTTCAACAATGAAAGAATAGTTAGCGTTGCGCCGCTATTTCAACGCCAAATTTTTCTTTGAACACTTTTTTTATTTGATCTACTTCCGCCTTAAGAATGATAAATTCCTCCTTGTAATCAGTCATCATTTTTACAAAGTTATCTAGTGTTATAGCAAGATTTCGTAATTCTTGCCGTAATTCGGAAATCTCTCTTTCTACTTTTTGGAAACGAAAATCTACAGCTTCAATAATAGCGCCTTGATACCGAATGAGCTTTTCATCAAACCCCGCTTCTGTTTCCCGAAGTCTCTTGTCTAGAACTCCGGAAATTTCCTTTAAGTCTTGTTTCGTTAATGACATAACTATATACTACCAATGCCCGTTTCATGTTGTCAAACGATGTGTTTTTATACCTGCTCCCTGCACTCATTCGCTTCGACATGATCAGCGTGTCTTCGCTTATTTTTGCGTAGGGAAGAGATTTGCCCGCGACTCAAACGCATGCTCCATGCACAAAAACTCGTTACCTCGTTTTTGCGCAGGGGGGGATTTGAACCCCCATGGGATTGCTCCCGTACGCCCCTCAAGCGTATGCGTGTACCAATTTCGCCACCTGCGCGCGTCAGCATTATTATACGCAAAAATCGCTTGGTAACGCAAGCGATTTTTGATAAAGCTCAATACAATTCTTATTCTTGTGCAACTACTTTTGTGGGCTCCTCCGTTTCTTTTTTCGGCGCTTTTGTCACATCCGATGTTGCGGATTGCGACTTTGCTTCGCGGAAGATGTGCTTCATTTTTTTTCGAATATCGCGCGTTGCGCGATCGCGGACATAATAAATTTTTGCTCTGCGATGGCGACGCGCCGTTGCTTTCGTTTCGATGCGGTCAATTTCCGGAGAATACAAAGGGAAAATACGCTCAACGCCGATACCCGCCGAAACCTTACGCACCGTAAACGTTGCTCCCGGCTCTTTGCCATGTTTACGCGCCAAAACCAACCCCTCAAAGACCTGAATCCGCGTTTTTTCTCCCTCGCGGATTTTTTGAAAAACTTGCACGGTGTCTCCTGCGCGAAAATCAAGCGATTTACGCGCTTCAATATCAACCGGCGAAATAATACGATTAAGTGATGGCATTGTATAAAAAATATAGCATATGCTGTCCCCGCGCGCAATATGCTTACCGTATGAGTGTTGCGGTAAATGGGTTGAAGGTGTTGATGATAAAAACGCCGAATAACACCGCAAACAAAAATGCTCCGCGCAAAACATGGCTCCAATGTTTGCGGCGCATTTCGATGGCCGCACACACAAGAAGTACTGCGCCGACAACGCTTAGCATAAACAACAAACTGGTATTCACTATCGATCGGGGACTTGCTGCAAGAGACGCAACGATAACCCTCTGCGCCGTTTGAGCTTGCGACATGCTCTCTCCGGCAAAACTCAATACCGCAACTGGCCGTTTTGTTGTCTCAAGTTCGTCGCGAGTCGTGATTTCTGATTGCGAAGGTGTCTGCAAAACAACAGAGGAAGTTACGCGGGGAGTAGCAAACATCTGGACAACAAATGTGGCATTTTGTTCTTTATACAGCCCTTGCGCAATACCAATGCCGATTTCAGAAAATTCCTCGTTGAGTATATTGGTGCGGTGTGCGGGGGATTTCATCCATGCGTCCACTACTTCTGACGACCCATAAAAGTTCACCGCCAAATTTTCTCCTGCCCGCGCAAATACATAGTTTTCTCTCAAAATCCAATACCACGGATCAATTCCTACCGGGCTTGTGTGTGCGAAATATCCATTGCGAGCCATGTCGTCCGCTTTGGCTTGCGCTGCGCGGTCAAGCGCCGCGTTTCGACGAAGCGCTGGTACTTGCTCATTGGTTCGGTTGCCGTTGGTCAGTTCAATTAAAACATTTGGCAAAATAGAGGAGAGAAAGTAAGAGCTTTGAGTCGCAAAAAATGCGTAGCTTAATATGAAAAACTCCGCAACCACCACGAGCGATAAAATAATCAAAACAGATGTCTCGTGAAAAAGCGACGGTTTATGATTATTGTGCTTGTGAGGGAGAAAAAAGCGCGCGAGTTTTTTGAGTGTTTTCATACTTTGTAATTATACCACAAAGTTGTCACAACAGCAAACCAGTCCCCGTCGCTCGCGAGCGACGGGGACTGGTTTATCAATATGTCTTTGATTTTTTTATTGCTGGGCTTGAAGCGCGGCAATCTGTGCCTGCAAATCAGCAATCATTTGTTGTATTGTCTGAACGATCAAGTTTTGTAAAAACTCAATCTGGATTTGCATTGCCGCAACAAGTTGTTCTTGAAGCTCTGATAGCTGCTCTTGAAGAGCTGCGATTTGTTCTTCTTGGGTTGTCGCTGCGCCCAAAACCTCTCCTGTTCCACTACCGCTCCCGCCGCCACTCCCGATTCCGCCGCCTCCGAGGATGCCACCAAAAATATCACCCGCCGATCCTCCCAGTGGCCCGCCGCCACCTCCGCCGCCGGAAATTTCAGGCGTCCCATCCTCTTCTTCTGGTTCTGGCTCAACACAATTTCCTTCTCCGTCAAAGGTAAACCCTTCTGGAAGAGATTCTTGAGTTCCCTCAATATTCGGGCAAACATCAGTCGGCGGTTCCTCGCCGTATCCATATCCATAACCGTAACCCAAATCCCCTAGCGGACGCGCAAAAACCACGTTTGAATATACTATGCCCAAAACCAAAAACAAGGCGATCAGGGCAACTACCATGAGCCTCTGTTGATCTACAAACCATACCGACGCAGTGTTGTTCATAAAATTTGTTAATTTAATTCATAACACCCTTGTGTGTTTACCAATTTATCATATTGTGATAAAATTGTCAACACGCCTACAATCTCGCTTATGGTTAAGCATATATGAGCATCATTACAGAGTCAAGGGCTATGGTTATACACATCCTGTTCGGCGCCATATTGTTTGCCGGCCTTTTTTTGAGATTGGTTGATTTGGGCTTTCAATCTCTCTGGATAGATGAGGGTTTTTCCATAAACGCGGCGCAAGCCATTGTTGCTCACGGATATCCCATTCTTAATTCGGGCAAGATATATACAAGCTCTCCACTCAACACTACCATCATCGCCGGAGCAATAAAAATTTTTGGATTAGACCCATTCAATCCATGGACAGCGCGATTGCCGTCAGTTGCGTTTGGCATTGGGGTCATTGCGCTCGTCTACTTTTTTACTCGGCATATTTTCCAAAATAAATATTTTGCGCTCGTGGCGTCGGCGCTTATTGCTTTTTCGTATTGGGAAATAGATTGGTCGCGTCAAGCGCGCGGTTACATAGAACTTCAATTTTTTATGCTGTTGGCGCTTTGGCAATTCTGGAAGTGGCTGGAAAATTATCAATTGAAGAATCTTGCCGTGTCGGCTTTCGCGTACGCCGCGGCGTACGCAAGCCAGGGGATAGCAGTGATTTTCGCTCCGGCGTTCGCTGCGGCCTCTTTGGCACATTACACACTCAACCCGCACAAAAAAATCAACACTCGCCAATTCTTGATTGGCGCGAGTAGCGCGGTGCTTGTGGTTATGGCAGTTATTGCTCCGAAGTTTTTTGACGCGGAGCTTTACAACTTCAGCGATTCTTATGTGCGATTCTTGTTCGGAGACATTAGGCTTATCACATGGGCAGGCATCGCCGGTATTGTTTTTGGGATTTTTGACAAAAGAAACTTTTGGCCGGCGATGTTTCTGGCTATCTTTTTGTTGTTTCCTCTTATTATTGTTATGTTCTACGCTCCCACAACACAACTGCGGTATCTTTTTCCTCTGTTCCCATTCATGGCAATGCTCGCGCTCTATGCGATCTCAAGAGCCGCGGATTTGGCAATCAATACATTACGATTGCCCCATTGGTCTTATTGGTCAATCATTATAGCTGTTTCTCTGCTTATTTTCCGCGACCAGTTGGTTTTTCGGCCGCAGAATTTCTATCAATCGGAGTTTGACTCCCCTCGTCCTGATTTTAAGACCGCATATGCCCTCATAGCCAGACAAAAACAAGCAGCCGACATTATTGTCTCCCCCTACGCGCATCTGACAACAATCTATTTGGGAGAAAAAGGCGTGTGGCTGCCGATTAGTCTGACCGGCAAACAAAGTGAGTTTCGCCACACAATCGTTGACTCGGCATTTGATTATTATGTCGGCGCCCCGATCGTAGAAAACACCAAACATTTACAATCAATGATAGAACAACAAAATGGATATATTATACTTGATGGCATGGCAAAAACGCGGATCGGGGCGCAAGCGCTCATTATTGCCAATCACCCCAAAGTAACCGAAATTTTTTATTCTGGAAACGCGCGGCTTAACCAAATATGGGTTTATAAATTTTGACTATGCGAAACGCTTTTTTAAATTGGATTGTTTTCGTGTTTGGTATTTTTGGTCTTGTGTATTTGATCATTGTCCAAAACGACGACTTCGTATCGCAAATTTTTGGTATTTGCGTTGTGTCGCTCGCTATTTTTTATTTTGTGCGCTTTGAAAAAGAATTGGTAAAAAAAATACAACAAAGCACCGCGTCATTGATTACCTTCGGTCTTTTATATCAATATCCCGATGAAGCCCGCGAACCAAAAGAAGAGAAACGCGTACGCGCAGAGAAAATATTTCATGACTTGGCTCTCGCAACGATCGTAACAATATCTGCGATTGCGCTTTTTTATAATTTAGGATGGAGGGATTTCTGGGAAGACGAACACCAGGTTGTCTCTGCTGCTGCAGGACATTACTACACGGGAGAATTTTTCCGGTGGGATTGGATTAAAAAAGATGTTATGTGCGCAGATCGCACCAGCGAATGCATGTACGATAGAGCGTGGCCGCATTCGTGGCTTATTGCTCAATCATATAGGCTCTTCGGGATTTCCGAGTGGTCGTCTCGTGTTGTCTCGGCATTATTTATGCTGCTTACGACAATCGGCGTGTATTTTTTTGCAAAATTTTTTACGGAAAACAAAAACGTTGCCTTGGTATCGGCGTTTGTTGTCGCGGTCCATCCCAATCTGGTTATTATTGGCCGTTATACTAGAATGTACGCCCTTTTTATCCCTTTATTTTTGTTGCTCGCACATTGTATCTTTAGGGCCGTATCACACAAAATCCATTACGGATACGCTTTGGGCGCGGCGATCACCCTCGGTATCGGATATTTTGTTCACATCAATATCCTCATTATTCTTCCTGCCGTGCTTTTGTTTGTGATATACCGAGCCGCAACGACTCAAAAAAAAGAATACATTGCCTTATCTGTTGTAGGAATAATGGGGCTCGCTGCTCTATATATCATAGCGGCATTTACCTCATGGTTCGAGAATGTAGTGGGATTTTTTTCATTTTTTGGGAGAAACAACACGGTATATCTTGAATATGTTGCCGGGTTTCCTTTCCCCGCGAAGTTTGGGTTTGCCATAATGGTATTGGGATTCGTCGGCACAGCCCGTTTCCTTATTAAGGAAACATTAAAACATAAATTAATATATCTCTATTTCATTTCATTTTTTGCGCTTTTCTTTTTTATGTATATCGGAGATCGGTATGCGAGTTTTATGTACACATCGCCGATCACGGTTATATTTATCGTTCTCGCTATAAATAGTTATTTTCTTTTCGTTGACCGCATCAGGCCGCGCGTTCTTAAAATATTATTTATATTGGCATTGCTCATAAATCCCGCGTACGTATTTTATGAAAATAGATCAGAAATATACGAAGGCGAGGGCTTTGGTAAAATTTCGATCGCGTACGCGAGCATCGCAGAAAATATCAAGCCCGGGGAAGTGATTTTTGGACAATACTTGCGGGATTATTACTTGCAAAGCATCGATCCGCAAACACCCCGTATCAGTATGTTGAACAACCAGTCGTACTCGTACCAATCGTTCCGGGAGGATCTTGCGCGCTATGAATCGGGATGGATTACCTGGGAAACGCGAAAACGTTACCACATCCAACCAGAAATTCGTGATTTTGCGCAGCAATACCTCACAAAAATACATGGCGCAGAGGCTGATGCAAGCGGCGTAGAACTCTATTATTTCAGCACCCCAATGTTGCCCCCAACAAACAACTTATGATTGAATACATTAAAAAAGCCATCGCTGACGGGAAAACATTCATTGTTTTTGCCGTTCTGCGCGTTATCGGGCAAGTGTTGTTTTTTCTTACCCCGCTTTTAATCGCTTTTTATTTTTCTCAAGAGAACTTCGGCGTATATTCTCTTTCCATAACGACGGTATATTTGTTTACGACACTTCTTATCGGGTCGTCTCAAAAACCGTTTATTGTCTATGCAAATCAAGAGCGCAATGAAAGCGGCTCTATACGAAAATCTTTCACGGCACGCCTCTTATTTTTTGTTGCCGCTTCTTTTCTTTTTGCTCTTCTCGTGTTTTTCTTTAAAGACAACATAATGCGCTTTACCTATCTTCCTTCGAGCGCCTTTGTATATCTTGCGCTTGCCTATATAGGAATCAGTATCAGATATGTATTTGAAGCGCTTTTTCTCGGCTTAGGAAAAAAAATAGCATATGCTATTTTTTCCGGCGTGACCGGTTTTATTTCTTTGTTGTTTCTTGGAATTTTCTTTATTGTACATATCCCAACCCTTGAAGCAGCACTCGCGGCGTTCTTTGTCGGCCCTTTTATTGCCGGGATATGCTCCCTTTTTTTTATAAGGAGCAAGGACATTTTTCCTCTTGCATATGACGCAGAAATGTGCAAAAAAATGTTTCGTTATACGCGATGGGCGTTTCTTGGCGGGGGCGCAATGTACCTTGTTAACTGGGGGGATAATTTTGTGCTGCGCTATATTGTTCCATTGGAAGAAATAGGGGAATATAATTTCGGATACCAATTTTTTAAAGGAACGGTTATTTTGCTTGGAACCATTAATCTTTATTTTCTTCCTTTTCTGTCACTCCACGCGCGCGATACGGAAAAAATACGCGCTTACATGTATAGAAAGCGCCCGCTCATTTTCTTTTTAGGAGCCGCAAGCATTGCCGCTTTTTTCTTTGTCTTTCCATTTGTTATCCAGATGGTATATGGAGAAAAGTATGCGGACGCTATTCCTGTTGTGCGAGTGCTCAGTGTGGGGTCCTTGTTTTTACTATGGAGTGTTTTCTATGCGGCGCTTTTTGACGCTCTCGAATATTACCGATTCACACAAGTTGCCCACGTTGCAATGGTGGCGATAAATCTTATTCTTGATGTTGTTTTTGTCACGTGGTGGGGCATTATCGGAGCGGCAATCGCAACCACTATTGCCTATTTCTTTTCAGCGCTTTTATACGAATGGTATTTCCAAGCGCACTACCGGCGCCGCGCATAAAAAGGCCGCGTGTATTAATCCCAGCGCGACAGGTCAACACACAAAAGATTTTCCAGTTTTTTTATGTCTTCCCTAAATACGCCGCGGAGGTATTCGCGAGTTTCTTCAGACATCGGAGGATAATTGATTTTCTTTGTTATGATGCGAAGGAATGCCTTATTAAACTTTATTATGCGAAGGAAGCGGACAATCCAAGAGAGATTTCTCGCCGACAAAAAAGCTACTGTTTTATTCATAAATTCGACGCTACCCTTAATCCGCGACTCTTTTGCGTAATTAGAGACACCGCCGATTTCTTTCGGAGCAAATGCATCATCGACTCCCAAAAAAGCATAAAGTTTTCTCATCACGTCTTTTGGATTCTTTCGTATATCGTCATAAAAAATAATATGAATGCGACTTCTGGGGAAAAGATTAAAATATCGGGCAAGTTGCTCAGAATACAGTCCTTTTCTAATATACATCGTCCCCGTTTCTCTTACTGCTTCGTCAAACGGCCTCTCTTCAATTTTGAAAGACGAACGAAACATCCAATATTCCGAATATGCGCGCTCAATGGGGTTGCGCAGCGCAACAATAAGCTTCACGCCCGGGAATGCCCGCTTTATAGCATACGGCGCTTCTGGGTCATAAAAATATACAGGCGAATATTCTCCGATAATACTGCCAACGCGGCAATGGGAAAAATGATTTGCATACCAGGAGATTGGTTTATCGCGGTTTTTATTTAAAAATGGCCCAGCAAGACCCTTTTGTTTGATTGTTTCACTGCTGTTTAATTCGCGGTTAAAATAGCACACCTCTTTTGGTTCAGAAACGCAAATTTGTGGATGTGCGTCAAGCATGTGGGCAAGCCACGTCGTCCCCGATTTAGCAGCCGCTATTCCGACAAAATCTATTTTAAAATCATTTTTCATATATCAATAATAGCTTAAGGGACTCATATAAATATCCCATTGCTTTTATTTTCTCCCCAATCCAAAATATTAAGAAATATTTAAAACCGCTGAAACTTGATATGTCACACGGTCCTACTATGGTGTGTAAAAACGAATCAAAAGCCGTTCGTGCGCCGATATGGCCGCTTTCATCCCACAATTTACTTGGATGAACCGCAGCGCTCGCCCTGCTCGTTTTTTGTAAATGCGCAAGCATTGCTATTCCTTTTCCGCGCCCGAATTGAAATGGCAAATATTTTACGAGCGGCATCTTTTTTAAATGCAGAACATTGGCGGGAATAAAAATTAGTTTTGCGCCACCATTTCTCAGTCGCCACGCGAGATTCCAGTCCTCCGAAACCGACAATGATTCGTCATATACAAATCCGTCCTCTCTCGTACATTTTTCAAGCCACAGTCGTTTATAAAGAACATTTCCTCCCGCACCAACCAAACCTACTATATCTTCTTGCTCAATATCGGGAATCCGCCGTCTCATGCGAATATCATGAAGAAATTGGTCCGCCTCTTTGTACGTTCCGCCGGCGCCATCCGCATGATAACGATCAATTGCTCCAACGAGCATTTCAATCCAATTTTTCGGTGGTATGCAATCGTCGTCAGTAAACGCAATTAAATCTCCTCCGGAGCGCTTAATTCCCTCGTTCCTTGCCCAACTCACGCCGCGCCGCTTTTTGTCCTCTACAATAATAATTTCATCGGGAGGGCGCGTTTGGCTCAAGAGCGCCTCTTGCGTTTGAGAAAGCGTGGAGCGGCCAATGGTAGGAATGACAACGGAAATGGTGTGTGCATCTTTCTTATTTTGTGCCAACAAGCGTCGTATCTTTACTCCGTCGGCATCGCTGTTTATAAGTTTTTCGTACATGGCAATGTGCGCATCAACGGCCTTTTTTTGGCCGTACGTTTCAAACACATATGCATGCGCTTTTTCTCCTTTTTCGCGCCAACGATCATTTTCCAAAAGACACGCAAGCCCATCGGCAAAGTTATCCGTTGTTGCCGCAAAACCGAATTTCGACGCAAAACCATCAGGATCTACATAACTTACAATAGCGCACCCTCTTCCAGCGGCCTCAATCATAGTTAGCGGTAGCGCTTCGCGCGACGCAGTGTTAATTATAATCCACGATGTATTGTAAACTTCGTAAAGCTCTTTGTCCTCAAATTTATCCAAATACCCCAACATTTTTATGTTGCTATATTTTGATGCCGCTTTCGTCAGTTTTTCTTGTCTTTTATCCTCCTCTGCCTTTCCAACCATGAGAAACGTTACTTGTGGAAATTTTCCGGCAAGCTCAATAAACAGTTCCGGTCGCTTTCTCCCATCCAGTCGTCCCACAAAACAAACTGTCGGAGTCGGCGCTTTTTCCGGAACTTTTTCGGGGACATCTTCAATATTAGGAAGAAAAACCGGCGGTTGTTTTAACCCGTACATTCTTTCTATTTTTGCTTTTATCCAATGCGCCGCGCATGCAACTGCGTCAGCATTCCGTATGGTATATTTGATAATCGGACCTTCTTCAAATATCAAGAGCGGAATATTTCTCAATTTCCTTTTCCAAGTCGCGTCTCTAAATTCAAGCCGCCAGTCATTTATGTCCCTTGGATCTCGGCATGTTACCACGTGCTTTTTATTGGGTTCGCCAATCATTGCGGCCGTTGACATCAAATTGGGAGCTTGGCTGTGATAGATATCGGCATTAATTTTCTTATAGGTAGAGGGGCGAATAGCATTAATCTTAGATAATCGCACAATGGTAAAACCGTCTGTGATGCGTTCCCCCCTTTTTTGCCCCGTTCTTTTGAGCGTTGCAACGACAACATCAATGCCGCGTTCTGCAAGAGAACGCGCAAGTTGTTTTGTCATGCTTCCAAAACCCCCCGTCTTTCCTGGACCAAGAATTTGACTTGATATAATACAGATTTTGATTTGTTTTGTCATCGCGCAGTATGGCTTTTTGTATTCGTTAATAGTTGTTCGTACATATTGGCAATTGTATTCCAATCAAAATATTTTATGGCGCGCGAGCGCGTTTTTTGCTGAAATACTTCGCGCAAACGCGAATTATTAATAAGCTCGGCGAGCGCGACTTTCAGCGCTGCGGCATCTTGCGGAGGAACTGTAACACCGGCGTCGCCGATTGTCTCTGCGCATCCAGAAACGTTGGTTGTAACAACCGCGCATCCGGTGCTCATGGCTTCCAGCAGCGCAACGCTGGAATTTTCCCGCAACGAGCAAAGGCAATATATTGCGGCGCTCCCCAATAAATTTTTATATTCATCGGAGTCGTTATGGAGCCATCCATGAAAAATAATTTTGGTCTTGGATAATTCTGCCATCGAACGAAGTTCCCGCATCATTGGCCCATCGCCACAAATATGAACCTCGTAGCCGATATCCTCGCCGGACACAGCTTTCGATAAGTATTGAAATCCTTTGCGCGGTAGAAGCCGGCCGGTAGAAACAATGATGTTCTTTTTTTGCTTCGGCACAAATTGATCCGGATCGATCCCGTTAGGAATTACCGATAATTTGTTCTCTACCCCTCTAATGCTTTTAAGAATAAGTTCCCGTAAAAAATGCGATGGGGCAACAATCGCTTTTGCATTGGCGCAAACAGCGCGTAGGATAGGTTGGAGAAATCGGTGACTTATGGTAAATCTATCCGGATTGTATCCGGGCACATCGCTGCCATGCGCCGTCAAAATGTACGGAAGTTTGTATTTCTTTTTTGCCCAGAGAGCAACAATGCCCGTTGGAACAATAAAATGCGCGTGGCATACATCATAGTGCACATTTTTCATGCGTTTTCTCAAAAACCATATTGCAGAAACAACAAAAGACGCCATCTCGTAAATTCGGCACATTTCTTTTTGAGAACGCAGGGAGGGAACCCTGAAAATATCAATTCCTGCGATCACCTCGTGTTGTGCCAGGCCTTTATAACCCATGGTTACAACATCAACGCTGTGGTCCTGTGCGACGTAATGCTTCGCAAGCGCAAAGCTGGCCGGACTTGCCCCGCCACCCAGAGGAGGGAATTCGTAATTGAGAAACAAAATTCTCATTGATGGTCCGTCGGGCCGGCGCTGTTTCTAATAATTTCAGCAATGCTATACGGAACATCCTTGGTTGCGGAAAAATAAATTTTAGAAAGTATATCCGCCAAAAGTCCGAATACCAAAAATTGTATCCCGATAAGAAATCCAAACATGGATAATTCGGTGAGAAATGTATCGGATAAGTCCTGTCCGAGAAATATCTTTTCATAAGCCGCGCGCCCTCCGGACAGCGCCGAAACAATAAACAAAAATACGCCAATGCCGCCAAAAAGATGGAGCGGCCTGGCGGCATACTTCTTCCAAAACCACAAAGAACCCATATCCAGAAGCCCCTTAAACGTACGCGCAAAACCATATTTGCTTGCGCCGTTTGTGCGCGGATAATGGTTTACCTCAAGCTCTCCGATCCGATAACCCTTCATCTTCAATACGGCAGGAATAAAACGATGCATTTCTCCGTACAGATCGAGGCGTTCAAGGATTGCGCGGCGATACACCTTCAGGGAGCAGCCGCTATCATGAATCCCGTCGTTGATCATAATGCGGCGCAGTACGTAGGCGCCTCGCGAAAAAAAACGTTTCAACAAAGGATCGTGCCTTGTTTTGCGCCAGCCCGACACCACATCGAGATTGTGCTCTTTGCAATATGCGATGAGGCGGGGAATATCCGCGGGGTCGTTTTGCAAATCACTATCAATAGTAATCACATAGTCCCCGCGCGATTCTTTAAAACCGGCGTCCATTGCCGCGGTTTGGCCGAAGTTCCTCCGCAAATTCACAATGGTCAGCGGAGCGAGCTCTTTCATAATACTCAAGCTGTGATCCGTTGACCCGTCGTTTATAAAAATAATCTCGGCGTCATACTGATGTGTTTGTATGACATCAAGGAGGCGCCGATGAAGCTTCGCAACATTTGCTTCCTCGTTATAAATGGGGGCAATAATAGATAATTTCATTATTTATATTGTATAAGTATTTTTTATGGCTGTCAAGCCGGCCGGGCTGCAAAAGATGAGATACATAGGTAACACTATGTATCTTAATGAATTGCGCGCATAAAGGACGATACAATGGAGCGTATATGAGCACAATCGCCTATACACTCCCCGGGGCAGCGAGCCTCGCTCG
>Ga0209542_10000547_pt1 | contig 90703 bp, 72 predicted proteins | sample RifCSPhighO2_01_FD_184028 | JGI IMG/M metagenome (GOLD analysis project Ga0209542, IMG submission 184028) | Soil microbial communities from Rifle, Colorado - Rifle CSP2_plank highO2_0.1 (SPAdes) (version 2) | ecosystem: Environmental > Terrestrial > Deep subsurface > Rock core/Sediment ...
CCGGCCGCTTTTTTTATTACTATCAAGTTGTAACCAAATTGATTTTATGTTGCAATAACGGAAGTCAGACTCAACGCTATCAAAGGAGGTTCGGTGATGTATATCAAAGCCGCCGAGTTCGAAAGTGCGTTTGTTGAAGTTGAAAAAATGTACCCTAACATTTCCAGAGACCTCGCCGAGTCATTTATCTCTAAACTCGGTGACGCTGTACGATCAAATCAGGGGCAGCCGTTTGGTGAATTGTTGCGACTAGCTCTCAATGATTCGCACATTTGGCAACGCACTGATCGTGAGCCGTACAAAGTTCTGGCCGGCAAATTCTTTGGTCGACGAGGCGGACACGCAGCCCATAAGAAAAGCGCCCCAAAACAGGTCACTCCCAAACGTTCACCTGCCAAACCTGCTGTGGCAGTGATCGAACGACCGAACGGGCAACTTGCCTGGAAAATCTGAAGAAACGCCCCGCAACATCACTGTTGCGGGGCTAATCTGTTTTTAAGTTCGAACCATAATCCACTTGGCCGCTTCCACCAGAATGATGTTGACCATCAGCCACAACATCAACCACGGCAACCAAAACGAAGTCAAAGCAACTGTATCAAAAAGCGCTTGGAAAAACGGCAGATAAACTGTTGCTACCAACAAGCCGAGACCTAGTAGCACGCCGCCATTCAAGACATTATTTGAAAATGGGTGATACGAAAATAATGGTTTATGCAGGTTGCGGAATGAGAATGCGACAAAGAGGATATAGCTTGCAAAACAAGCAAAGAGGAAAGTTCTTCCTTCTGCGTTGTCGAATCCAAATTTAATCAAACCGGCGTAAAGCACCAAAAGTAATGCGGAGCTGACGAGTCCTATACCAAAACTTAAAGTGATAACCTCACGAGATAAGATTGAATGTTCGCGAGTCCGTCTTGCAGTATGTTCCCTATCGAAGGCATAAGCCATTGCTGGAATACTGCCCGTTGCAAAGTTGACCCAAATTACCTGTAACGGAGAAAGTGGCAAAGCAAAGCCGAGTGCCAACGAACCGCCGAGTAAGATCAGTTCATCTAAACAATTCGACATCAAATATACGAAGACCTTTCGCACATTACTAAGGATCAACTTTCCCTCATCGATGGCGGCTTTGATAATGTGGAAATCGTCATCGAGCAAAACCAGATCGGCTACACCTTTGGCGACATCGGTGCCGCTACCAACAGCCACACCTATGTCGGCTTTGCGCAAAGATGGAGCATCGTTCACGCCATCGCCCAACATAGCCACTACTTCCCCTTCTGCCTGAAGAAGTTCGATCAAGTGATATTTGTCTTCGGGCGTCATCCGAGCAAATACTTTGACATGCTTCACTGCTTCAGCCAGATCTTCGTCAGACAAAGAGCGCATCGCTTCACCAGTCAGCACATTTTGATCCAAAATCTCCCAACCGATTTCACCAGCCACGCTTTTTCCTGTGCCGAGTAAATCACCAGTGGCCATAATGACACGCACGCCGCTTGATTCGATTTCCTTGATCGCTTTCGTGATACCGTCTCGAAGCGGATCAAAGAACACCAAGATCCCCAAAAACTCTACCTGCAGCTTGTGTCCAGTGCCGCTGACCACACGCTGACCCAGCCCTAAAATTCTCTTCCCTTCGTGACTCAATTCGTCAATTGCAGACGAGATACTTCGTTTTTCCGCTTCACTAAGCAAAGCGTGTGCGAGCAAAATATCCGGAGCGCCTAATACTACCTCTGTATTATTGTGGTTGAATATTGAATATTTGTGGGCGGAACTAAATAATTTGATTGGCTTTGACTCGGCCAAGATGTGCGACACATTAATGCCCAAGTTACCGGCGGCTTTGGCGATACTAACGTCCAAGTGCCGACCGGTAATATCCCACTCCCCTATCGGTCTAGTTGGATCGGTGATTACCACATTGGTATTGGCTACAGCGAGAGACAAAAGATGACGACGGTCTTCTTTGTTGGTACTGCCGTGTCCAAGAATCTCAGCAGAACTAAGAACGTTTATTAGTTCCAGCTTTCCAGTTGTTAGAGTTCCGGTTTTGTCTGTAATCACCACTGTCGCACTCCCTAATGTTTCAGCAGCTAGCAACGAGCGAACTATGCCGCGCCGTTTGGCAATCCTCTCGACACCAACCGCCAAGATAGCCGTGAGCCCAGGCGGTAAAGCTTCTGGGATAGCACCGACAGCAATCGCCACCGCAACAAGGAAAATATCAACATGTTCCATTCCGCGTGCGAGGCCCAACATATATACGAATAAGATGAGCAGGAGCGCGACGCCTGTGATTGCCCAACTCATTTTTGACACTGCTCTCTGAAGCGGAGTCGATTCCTGCTTTTGTGACAAAACTGCTGCGGCAATTTTGCCGAACTCAGTCGATAGGCCAGTCGCTGTGATAATGACGCGGCCCTGACCCTCCGTTACATAAGTACCTCCAAAAACAAGTGCGGTTCGCTCCGGCAATATAGCCGTATCAGGATTGGTCTCAATAGATTTTTCAACCGGCAAAGACTCTCCAGTCAGGATAGATTCATCAACAAAAAGATCGTGAGTTTCAAATAGGCGTCCGTCTGCTGGCACTCTCTCCCCACTCCGCAAGACCACAACATCACCCACCACCACGGTGCGGGCGTCTATTTCCTGCTCACGCCCGTCGCGGATTACTCGTACTCGTTCCTCTATATATGAATTGAGCGCAGCCGTCGCCCGTTCAGCTTTATATTCTTGAAGCCAACCCAGAACCGTTGCTACAAGAACAGCCAGGATAATAAACGAGGCATCTACGTACTCGTGTGAGAGCAAAGTAACCAACGAGGCTAACAGCAGAAGAATGATCAATGGACTCTGAAATTGTTGCAGAAAAAGCCTGATAGCAGAGCGCTGCATACCTTCACCAAAAGAATTTACGCCCTGATGTTTGAGGCGTTCTTCGGCCTCGCCGGAGGCAAGGCCGTGAGACAGTTCTACTTTGAGTCCTCCTGCAATTTCGGTAATGCTTTTGGACCAGGCGTTTTCAATCATATGAATACAATCATTGTAACGCGCGGGTCAATGACAGATACCGATCTTTCAACACTCCTATGACTTCTAGCCGACCTTTTATTTTTGATTCAAACGCCAAAAACAACGACTGAGACGAATCAGTTCGTAATCATATTTTTCACCCAAGTGTTCAAAAATTGGTTTTAGCTTTTCGTCTCCTACCACTGCTATGGCGCTTTCTAATTCAGGCCATGCGTTTGACCAGCCATCTGGCAGAGTATGCAAAACGTCATCCCATTCCAACTGGCCTGATTGCAGCAAATCTTCAACATGACTAAGTACAGTATTTGAAGCCAGCTTCCTTTCTCTAACTATTTCTGCTAACGATTTTTTCTCAAGCAACAATCGCCGAGTAATTTCATAAGTGCTTTCTTTCGCAACCCTAGCTTCCGGCTTTTGCCTTTGCACCTCACCCTTCGGCAGGTTTCCTCCCACAGCCGTAACGAATTGTTCGTGCATTCGTAATACATCTGCAGCTTCCATTTCGTTAAAGGTTTGTTCGGCCGAAAGACTTTCTTCCCTGAAACGTTCATCCTGACGAATCACTCGAGGATCAACAGCGAGAGCATTAGGGTTCATTCCGGAAAGTTTTAAACCTTTTAGTGAACGTACCCGAGAAAGTGCCACGTAACCTTGGCCGTATACGAAGGCACGGGAAAGATCAATTTCTGCAGCGTCGAGCGACATACCCTGACTCTTATGAACAGTAATCGCCCAAGCCAGACGGAGCGGAACCTGATCTATCGAAGCTCGCACCCGACCATCCTCCACAACCTCCCAACTAACCGATTCCATCTTTAGTGTTCTTCCGTCCGTCAGGCGGACCAGCGGCCAACCTTCTTTCTGATCAAAACCGATCACGCGACCCAAAGTGCCGTTGACGTAGCCTTTTTCAAAATTATTTTTGGTACACATCACCATCGCTTCCTCCTTAAGTTCAAGTACTTCCGGTGACAGACAATTGCGAATCAAATTTTCTACCAATGGACGACCTCCCTGCCCTGACATTTTAAAAGTACGTCCAGTACTTTTAAGTGAGCGAAGTTTTTCAGAGTTATATGCATCCACGTCTGCATTGTGTGTAAAAAGTTTGGTGGGCTCAATATTTTCGTAACCAATATCCGTCTGTTCGGAAAGTAGCGTGAAGTGATCTTCTTCCACACTTCCTCGCCGAATTGATTGAAGCAAGCTAAGAAACATTTCATCCTCCTGTCGATGCTGTTCATCAAGATAACAAATGAGTGGTCTGGCTTCCTGCCAAGCGACCGAATCAAAAGCGTAACGCATAATGTCACCTTGTCTCGTGACTGGCGGCAACTGAAAAAAGTCACCAACAAAAACTACCTGGAGTCCACCAAACGAATCTTGGCTTTGCTTAACTGTCTTACACACGGCGTTTACCATATCGAGTGTCTTGCCATCGAGCATAGACACTTCGTCGATCACTATTACTTTAGCTTTTTTGATTCGCTTAACTGTTTTTTCAGTGGAACCGATTTTATCAAGGTCATAAGGTGTCAGCGTATCGCGAACACCAATACCACTCCAAGAGTGAATCGTGATTCCGCCAATATGCGTGGCGGCGATTCCGGTTGAGGCGGTTATCGCCGCGCTTACAGTAGCTGCATCAAGCCAATCAATGTAACGATTGATGACATATGTTTTTCCTGCTCCTGGTTCACCGGTTAAAAAAACATTGCCACCAGTTTTCAGAATATCGAGTGCTTGCGTTTGCGTCATTGGTGATAAGTGTACCATCGAGACAAGGGAGCAGGATATAATCAAATAAAATGAGTTCTAGAGCCATTGTTAAAAGTAAAAAAGTAGTAAAAAGTACTGTAAAGCGACGCAAGGTTTCCCGCCCGTCGACAAGCAAGTCGCCTCGCGTCGCTGCTCCTGCCCTTCCCGCGCCAAAACCTTCAGCAGTTCATATTGAAAGATCTACAAAACGCGAACCTCTTGGCCACCTTCTGGTAGAAAAACTCCTACGCGAATCGGGCTTCAAGGGAGTAGTGTCGAGTGCGGCAGAACTTCTGGAAAAATACTCCACCAACGAAAGTATTTTTCATATCAAACCGCAAATCGTACTTCAGCCAGAAGACAAACGTTCTGTGGAAATTGCTGTCGCGGTTCTTGGTAAAGAAACCAAGCGCTTCCCTTCTCTATCGCTCACTCCCCGTGCTGCTGGCACAGGCTTGGGTGGCGGTTCATTGACCGACTCAATCGTCATCGATATTGCTGCACATTTAAATAAGATTATAGAGATAAAAGAAAAAGACGGTTTTGCTTACATAACCTGCGAACCAGGTACTCCGTGGCGAGAAGCTGAGAAAGTGCTCAAAGCTAAAGGTTACTATCTGCCATCTTATCCGGCCTCTAAACAAATCTGCACGATCGGTGGTGCGGTCGCCAACAACGCGGCCGGCCCCGACTCACTCCGCTATGGACACACTGCCGATTCGGTGGAATCACTGGATGTTATTTTGCAAGATGGTCACACCTACACCATCAAGCCCCTTTCCTTTAAAGAGTTTAAACAGCTTATTAAAGGCCAAGACGCGCTAGCCAAAGCAGCTGACGCGACCTTCAAACTAATCGAAAAGAACGAAACAGTTATAAAAAACGCCAAACCAAAAACCGCCAAAAACACTTCTGGCTACCCGCTTTGGAGTGTGATCAGTACTTCGGTGGCAGAGTTTAAAAAAGGCAAAGGAGTTTTTGATCTCACCCGTCTCATTTCAGGGAGTCAGGGCACGATCGGTATTATCACTTCTGTCACTTTGCGTGCTGTACCGATCGCCAAAGATACAACGTTGATAGCCGTACCTGTATTTGATCTTTCATCAGCCAGTCGTGTAGTGCTAGAAGCTATCAAACACGACCCGATCAATGTCGAAGTGTTTGATTCACTCACCTACGATTCAGCTATGAAGAACCCCCAATTTTTCCGCTCAAGACTTCCGAGCTTGGATTACTATCGAGTTTTGCTGTCAATGTACACCACCTTTCACGTGAGATGGAATCGTCGCTTGCCGGAATTTGTACTACTAATTACTTTGGATGAAAAAGCGATTGCTAAGAAAGGTGCCAAAATTGAAGACATTGTTAACATTCTGCAAGTAAAAGGTGGTCGTGGTACGAGGGTCATCACCAATCCTTACGAGCGCGAGATGTTTTGGCAAGTTCGTGATGCCAGTTACTTGCTTTCCAAATTGCTTGATCCGAAAAAACGACCAGCCGCTTTTCTTGAAGATATGACTGTGCCCCCTGAGCATCTCGCAAAGTTTTTTACTGACATCAAGTATCTTCTTAAAAAATACAACGTCACTGCGGCTGTGCACGGCCACGGTGGTAACGCACACTTCCACTTCTATCCCCTGCTCGATTTCACCAGTCGCTCAACACCAGCACTGATTATTAAAATGGCTGAGGAATTCTTCGCGACAGCGATCAAGTATCACGGCAATATTTGCGGCGAACACAACGACGGCATCATTCGTACACCGTATCTTTCTAAGATGTATTCAAACCAAGTACTCGAATTATTCCGTACTGTTGAACATACCTTCGATCCGGACGACATTTTCAACCCCGGCAAGAAGGTAAACCCTCGTTTTGATATCCTCTCTTCGATCCGGCACACCAATTGATTGCCGTCTATAAATTTGCTATAAATAGCGCCATTGGCCCTATCGTCTAACGGTTAGGACGGGACCTTCTCAAGGTTCAAATCAGAGTTCGATTCTCTGTAGGGTCACAACGACATACGAAAAACCAGCAGGCGGGAGCCTGCTGGTTTTTCGTATGTCTATATGACCACAACTGACAAGATAAATTGGTCGTTTTCAACCAGAAATATATACCTACAAAAAAATAAGACTCTCCTGACGGAGAGTCTTTAATTTCAGAAAACGGGTGTTTTATTGGACACACCCTCCGATAGTCTGCGGATCACAATTGCCGCCCTTGACCCTGCTGTAGCAGTTGTTGTATGCAGACTGAGCGGTCGGGCCTGATCCCCAAGCTACATTGTCTGATCCATCCTGCGACGTTGTGATGTATCCGCAGCCCTTGTTAAAAGTGCTGACGACTTTACAAGTGACGCCGTTTTTCTGACACGACCGTAACGCGTCTCTTTCCGCCTTCGCCTTGGACTTGTAATTGATAGCGCTCCCAACAGAAACACGGGAGGCTTGCAAGAAACCCTCTGAGATGCCGGCGGCAAGCGCGCCCCAGTATTGACCGGAACTTTGCGGGACCGGGACATTGGTTGTCTGGTTGGAAGTTTTGTTGCAAGGAATGATCCTGCTCGGTATAGCACCGCCTTGCAACTGCCTTTGAGTCAGTTGCACCTTACCGCAGGCGTTCTCGAATGTTGCGTACCCACGCTCGTGGTAAACCTTGCTGTAGACACGAGTGCCTTGGATGGTCTGCCATCCTTCATCGATACGCTCCGCTCTGGCAACGTTCGGATTGATGATGAACATCAGCAATACTGATGCGGCGGCGGCGATATTTCGAAAGAACATTGGTCTTCTCCTTCCTAGAGTTGTGGCAACTGAAGCCGGCGAGAGTATAAACTATAAAAAGTCATTTGAAAACTATACGCAGGTTCAAGTTCTGTTTATTACGATAAAGACTTGGCTCAGACAGCTCAGTAATTAAAATCTAAAGGAACGGGAAATGCCTCCAATCCCAGTGGTATTTTAGAAATGAGCCGCACGGATTTCCAGCATAGATAAACCAAAAACGAGCACTCTGGAACTGGAGTATTCATTTTTAACTATAATAAAAAATAAAAGTGTACTCAGCTTGTGAATTCAGAATATTGAATAGACTAAGCGACACTGATAGTCTTAGCTGATAATGAATTCCAATAAGCAGAGCACTGGTTTTACACTCATTGAGCTTTTAGTAGTAATTGCGATTATTGGCATATTAGCTTCTGTGGTGGTGGCTAGTCTGAGTAGCGCTAGGACGAAAGGCAAAGATGCAGCAATCAAAACACAGATGACACAAATGCAAAGACAGGCCGCCATATTTCAATCAAGTAATGGGTCCTATATTGGTTCTGGGACAGCCGGACAAAACGATGGACTTGCGGAATGCCTAGGATCCGGAGGCCAATTCGTTGGTACAGTTTTTGACCCAGCCATGAGCGAAGGCGTCTCCGACCTAATGAGTGGTGTCTATCAAAACTCAAGTAGCGCACCGTCTGGCAATCGTGTGTTTTGTGCCGTATATCAGAATAGTTGGGCATTTGCCGCCGGACTAAATAATCCGACTGGTACCAATACTGGCTGGTGTGTAGATAGTCAAGGTGCATCGAAAGAAGTAGCCTTTAGTTTCAGTACGACAGGCACACCTCTGACAAGTGGCGGCTTAGCACGATGTCCGTAGTTATATACAAAGGGTGCTTGGAGTTAAATTTTTAAATAGTTTAATAAAAAACCAGCCGCGTCAGACGCAGCTGGTTTTTTAAACTAATCTTCTGGAGGATTACACTACGGGCTCGGGGGTTGGCTCTGGCTCCGGTTCAGGTTCTTCAGTTGGTGTTGGTTCCGGTTCCTCGACTGGAGTTTCCTCTTCTGGTGCCGGTTCCTCAACTACCTCTTCCGCAGGCGGTTCTTCTACCGGAGGATCCTCTTCGATTACCGGATCAGTAGAAGTTCCGGTATCTTCTGGAACAGGATCGGTCGATCCCCCACCTCCCTCTTCCGGATCTTCTTCAAACGCGTACGCGCCATTTACGCTCTGTACCATTTCTAGGAAAGTATTTTCATCCACACAGACGCTACCGACGCAAAGCTCGTTGGTTTTAATTTGTTCAGTTTGTACATACTCAATATCGGCACTGGCCAATGTGAGTACTCCGTCAGCAAAACTTTGTGCCAACTTCACCAAACGTGACCACACTGTGTCTTTCTCTTCATCGAGAAGATGAGCGAAGGTTGAAGTGGCTGTGGTGGTGCCATTAGTTAAGAGATCAGTTAACTCCAAATGCATATCCTGGATACCTTTAACGGCGCGAATACCGAAACCTTGGTAACCAACTCCCCAAGGGTCAACAGACGGATCGTCGCCACCCACTTTTACCATTTCTGGGAAGATTTCGTAGAGTTCCTGCGCAATAACACCGGTTTGGGTACCCATCTCTTCATCGTCGTTAATGAGATTATAGTTGACTACATTAACATCTAGTAAATTAGCTAACATACTATCCGCCTCCTCTATATTTTCCTTGAGTCGTACGTCAGAGGTATTGGTACAGCCGTTGGCGTTAGCTGTCTGACGGAAGGCACCAGAGGTCACGAAACAGACGGTATTATCTCCGCGTCCACCTACAAGGTCAGGCGCTGATATTCCGCCGCCGACAGTTAGACTACCCTGAATAGCTGTACCTCCAGACTGGTTCACCTTGAACAAATATTCACCAGAAGAAGATGCTATGAACATAGCATCTGTACCAGCGGTACTTACAATTGAAAAGTTTGCCAATGGTGATGAAGTACCGATACCCACAAAGCCAGAAGCTTTGATAGTAAATAAACGGGCGTTGGTAGAGGAAGAAATAGCGAAGAGATCAGAAGATCCAGCTGTTCCGTAAATATCTAGCTTTGCAAGTGGTGTCGTGGTGCCGATACCGACGTTGCCACCAAGTGGATTGATCACGAAGTTTGAGGCGCCACCATTGGCTGCCTGAAAACGCGTCTGTACCCAGCCATACGCCGTAGCACCGCCCACGACACCAAAGGTCATGCGGTTGCTTGAATCAGTGGATCCGATCATAACTGCCCCGTTTGCTGCCGAAGTTATGGCATTTGCTGGTGCCGAGGACGTATTTAAAATATCAAAACCGGTCAATGGTGACGAAGTGCCGAAGCCAACCCGATTGGTCGAATTTTGCACGAACAACGAGCCTGCATCGAAGTTGAAGTCACCGGCGGAAACAACCGAGAGCGTCGCACCTAGTGCCCCCACTTGAAGTGTGCCGTCTGTGCGGAAGATGCCAGTGTTGGCGTAGATACCAGAAGTAAACGCGTTGGTAGGATTGAGACGTAGCCAACTGTCTGAATACTGAACTATAGGCTTACTATCACCATAGTAGTAAGTGCCGTTGGCAGAAATATCCTCCGTTACAGTAAGTGTTGTGTTAACTGTAGTTGTGCCGAGAGAGACGCCACCAGTTACGTTATTGATAGTGATTGGACGTAGGGAATTCCAAACACCAAGCTGATCTCCTGAATTTGTAAGAAGGAAGTAGAGGTTGGTTCCATCATTTCTAAACATCGCACCGTAGTTACCACCAACCATACGGATGTTGGCATTCGCACTAGTACGCAAACTGATAATCTCGTCGCCAACCAACACATCGTCAGCAACAGTAAGATCGTAACCTGGAGTAGTGGTACCGATACCAACATTACCTAGAGATGTAAGGACCATTTGCGGTGTTCCAGTGGCTGCAATACTTGCGCCGAAAGAAAGGTAGCCACTTTGCGCACCCAAGCCATAGAGAGCAGAACTTCCACCATCATAGACAGCCATCTTAATAGCGTTTACTGAAGTGCCGAGCGAGAGTTGCGCATTTGGTGCAGTGATACCGATACCGACGTTGCCGCCTGTCGCTACACGCATACGCTCGGCTCCACCGTCAGTAAGGAACGCGATGTAGTCAGAGGCCCCGCTTCCTTCAATGCGAGTGGACGCATCCCCCCAGGCAAAATCCTGTCCGTCGGCCAAAAATACTCCAGTAGAGAAATATCCGTTACCAACGACAGATAGCGCTTGGTTCGGCGTGGTGGTACCGATACCGACGTTGCCTGTACTGCCTTGTATAGTCATCCATGTCGTACCTGCGCCGAAATTCGTGAATCGTAAGTCGGCAGCTGAAGCAGCGGTATTTGTGGTCGCAGACTGAATAAAGTTGATACCACTGCTGTTAGAAAATCGAAGGAGTGAACTGTTATTTCTGAAGTAGACGTTATTCTCTGATGCTTCATTGTCTACATGTAGTTGCGCCAATACTGTACTAGTACCTATACCAACGTTGCCACTGCCGTCGATGCGCATATATTCGGTGGCGTTTTCTCCAAATGTAATGAGGTCAGTAGTTACGCTACCAAATTGCATATAACCCATCGGCGTTGCATCTACCTGACGTTGAATACGATGTGCGGCTGAAGTCCAATCCGATCCTGTAGAGAGACGTTCTGTTGTGAAAAGAAGTGAATCGGTATTAGAGGTACCAGACTGTAAGGTCAACATATCCAAGTCGTTGCCAGCAGTACCACCTAGACTGTTACTAGCACTTCCTATCTGCAAAAATGCTTGCGGGGCGGCGGTACCTATACCCACAAGCCCTCCAGCCGAAGTATCCACGAATAGATCATCGCTGTTGATTGAGAAGTCACCATCAGTAGCACCGGTGAAAGTTATGTTTAAATCACCATCAGTACCAAAGCCGGCTAATGTTCTTCCACCGTCAGAGGCAACTGTGTCAGACCAATAAACTGAAGAGCTGTATGAGAGGCGTAGTTGTTCAGTGGTAGACAATACGTTTAATTTAGCAACCGGTGTGGTCGTACCAATACCGACTCTGCCAGAGGAGTCTATAAGTAATCTATCTCCGCTACCGGTACGGTCGATGATACTAAATGACCCTGAACTATCTTTTGATACAAGTTCCCAATTTCTTCCTCCGCTGGCGGCATTATTCATTCGAATTGCGAGTTCACCTGAAGTTCCGTACAGAGTAAGTTTTTCATCTGGCGTGGTGGTACCGATACCGATGTTTGCTCCGTTTACAACCAAGCTTTGTGTGCCACCAGAACTCAAGAACAGTTTCTGTGATTCTGAACGTAAGAATGCATCGCCCGCAACCGCGCCTGTCACCCACTGATCTGCGGCAGCCACAACACCCGCTGTTGCTTCTCCAGTACTACGACCCCATTGAGATACTGCGTAGCCTGAAGAAAGACTACTCAAAACCTTGGTTGCTACAGCGGCGCCATTACCATCAACGTGGAATTTTGATGAAGGACTGGTGGTGCCGATGCCGACGTTGCCGCCGCTGTTTATCACAAAAGCTGGCGACTGATAATTGGCTTGATCAACACCATATCGGATAGCAAATGTATTAAAGCCTTCATAACCAACCTGCCAATCAGCCGCACTGGCAACAGTACTCATAAATCCATAGGCTGGGGTAAAGCCTGAAGATGCGCTGGTTAATGCAGCAGTTACTTTTGCGTCAGGAGAAGAAGTGCCGATGCCGATACTACCTGAACTGGTAATACGCATCCGCTCAGATGTTCCATTGAAGAAGCGTAAGTCACTGCTATTTTCAACAGCGATAAATGGGTTGCCGGTGGAAGGTGCGCCAGCGAGGAGACGGTCACCACCAGCAGCGATAGCTAGTCCTACGTTACCTAAGCCACCAGTTGTGTTACCACCTTGTATCTCCAGCTTCGCCGCTGGCGTGGTGGTGCCGATGCCGACGTTGCCGCTCGTATCGATAGTCAATCGTGTACTGCCATTAGTTTCAAAAGCAAGATTATTTGAATCATTGGTTCCGAGCACAGCGGTGGTACCTAAAGAATTACCACCTTGCTGGAAGAAGTTACCAGAGAGAGTTGAAGTTGCTACCCAGGCAGTACCGGTACCAGTTGAAGAAAGGATCATTCCGGAAGTGCCAGCAGAGTTAGTAGCATCGTTGAAAGCCCCGGTAAGGCGCATGCTACCTACGACAGATAAAGTGGCGCCTGGGGTAGTGGTGCCGATGCCTACAGAACCAGCACTGGTAATGCGAACCCTTTCTGAGTTGTTTGTATATAGACCAATGACTCCACTTGCATTAGATGCCGCAATACGTGCGCCTGTACCATCGCCCCATTGCAGATCATAACCATCGCGGAGCTCTATATCTCCACCTACCGTCAAAAGCGAGGTTGGCGTAGTAGTACCAACGCCGACGTTGCCGCCTGTCGCTACACGCATACGCTCGGCTCCACCGTCAGTAAGGAACGCGATGTAGTCAGTTGCACTGCTACCCTCGATACGAGTGGTGAGATCGCCCCAGCCGTACGTTTCTCCATTGAGCATTTCAATGTCATTGCCAAAATAGGCGTTGCCTGCAACGGAAAGTGTTTTGGTTGGTGTAGTGGTGCCGATACCGACGAGACCAGTCGAAGTGATGCGCATTTTTTCAACCAGAGCAGCGGCGTTTATTGCAGTGGAGAAAGTCAATGCACCATCACCGATGATGTCATCTGAACTTTCGCGAACCGTGGCAATTTGTCCAGATAGGTTACTTAAACCAGCACCATCTGAACCTGTCCCGTCAGGAACATAGAAGTTGATAGCAGCTCCGCTGCCGGCTGCGGTATCACCACCGTCCGTCATCTCAAGTTTCAATAGCGCAGTAGGAGAAGTTTCCGTGGTGGATGTAGCATAAAGGTGAGCCAACGCTTCAGGTGCAACCAGACCGACACCAAAGTTACCGCCAGTGAGATAAGAGACGCCGTTGGCAGCTAGCTTCACATTGGCTGTTCCAGTAGGAAGACTGGTGGTATCGGTATAAAGCTCAGTATCACTTGTGGAGAAAAGATATAGCGCGCCGTGCTGACTAGTGGAGGCTGTACCTGAACCAGTGGAGCGAATCGCAGCTAAGGCTTTTGTGCCAGCAGCAGAACCGGTCAACCAGTTGAACGCCGTGCCCCAGTTAGTCGAACCAAAACTTTGTGTTTGACTTCCGCCAGATCCATACACCTTAATGAATTGACTAACTCCATTATGTGTACCATCGGTGCGAGTCTGTAGTTGTAACAATGGTGCTGTTGAAGTGGACAAACCAAACTGGGCGACAGTGTAGGTGGTGTTAATACTAGGAGACGCATACAGCACATGAAGTGGACTACTTTGGCTGGTAGTATTTATACCAAGACCAGTCGAGTTGATGTTTGCTCGTTGTGTACCATCAGTAAAGAAGTTAATGGCGCTGCTGGAAACAGTGTTGCCAACGTCAGCAGAAATTGAGATCGAGCCAGCTGAGCTATTGGCGGTTACTTCACTATACCCATAAGTGTCAGTATCTGTCAGACGAATAGTTGGATCAGAACCAGCTACGTGTAGAAGTTTAGAAGGACTGGTGGTGCCAATACCGATACTACCACCTTCGCTCACTGTCAAAAGAGAAACGCCACTTCTGTTATTTAGATTAAGTGCGATATTAGCATTATCGTAAGTAAAACTCATTCGCTCTAATCCATTGTTGTTTCTAAGTAACAACACAGGACTCGCTGTTGATGATTGTGCAGTAATAGCAATTCCTTTCTGATAAATATCTAGACCGCTTGATGGAGTTGTTGTACCAATACCCACATTGCCACTCGTATCGATAGTCAATCGTGTACTGCCATTAGTTTCAAACGCTAGGTTGTTCGAATCATTAGTACCAAGCGTGGCAGTAGCGCCAAAAGAGTTACCACCTTGTTGGAAGAAATTACTGGCGAAAGTGGAAGTCGCTACCCAAGCAGTGCCTGATCCAGTTGAAGAAAGGATCATTCCGGAAGTACCAGCAGAGTTAGTGGAGTCGTTAAAAGCTCCGGTAAGGCGCATGCTGCCCACCACAGATAGGGTTTGAGCCGGGGTGGTGGTACCAATGCCGACGTTGCCGGAATCGTTTATATAAAGACGGTATTGGTCGACTGCGACTTCACTCTTGTTAAATGACTGATAGACATAAAATGCGTTCTGTTCTGCGCTAGTACTATATGAGTCAGCATTTACACCGAATGACCATTTGTTATTGCCGCTTGTTGTATCAATAAAATCAACGCCGCCGTATGAAGATGCTCCATCTATATAACTCACACCTAATCCGCCACCATCGCTACCAGTGTGAATCTGAAGTTCACGTGCTGGAGTCGTCGTACCAATACCGACATTACCGGTACTCGATACAAAGATACCTTCATCATCTCCATCACCAGAGAGCCAGTTGGAGCCTAGTGCGATGTTGGCAGCAGTACCACCCATTACGAGGTTACCGGTCATTGTGTCCCCCGCTTTTTCTACCCAGATATCACCAGCACCTCCCGCTACTAAACCGAGTGATGTTCTAACTGTCGCTCCACTTTCGTAAGCAAAGGTGCCAGCACCAGTCGCGACAATAAATTCTCCATCCGCAGACGGAGCTCCTAGAGTATTCAAGTCCTCAAGTACACCAGTAGTGGTGAGACCACCAGTAGTTTGCGCCAAGCCGCCTGCTGCAGTTACTGAAAGCACATCGCCGGTTAGTGTAATGCCGTTACTTACTGAAAGATTGGTGTAGTCACTAATATCAATATCGCCACCGTTCCAAGTACCAGACAAAACGATACCGGATGAGTCGACTTGGAATGCGTCACCAGCGCCAACAGTAAGAAGTGCGGACGGTGTCGTGTCACCAATGCCAACGAAGCCAGCAGAGGTGATGCGCATTCTCTCAACACCTTCGCTCGCTCCCGAACCAATCGTACCGAAAGAAAGCGCTGTAGCTTGCCCAGCAGCATCTTCCGAAAGAGCCTGCAACCAAGCCTTTTCACCAGCACCGTTACTGGAAGCATCGGATGGATAGAAAGCTAGTCGACCAACTGTTTGATCTGTAGTAAGTGTAGTGTCGGTATTAGTGATACGTATAGTAGTTGCAGCTGCAGAAGCTACATCAAAGCGTGAACCAGGAACTCCATTCCCGACTCCAACATTGCCGCTTCCATCCACAAAAACCCCCTCATCATCTCCATCACCAGAAAGGTAGTTGGAGCCGAGAAGAATGTTGGCGCTTGATCCAGTAAATGAAAGATTTCCAGAGATGTCATCACCAGTGTTGCGTACGTAAACGTCTTCTATGTATGAAGCAGAAAGAGTGGTGGTTGCAGTGAAGGCTGAAGTACCGTTACCAAGAACTAGACCAGTCAATGTCGTGGCACCAGTACCGCCATTAGCTACTGCGATAGTAGTACCGTTCCAAGTACCGCTTCTAACAGTGCCTAGGTAACTGTTGGTGGAGACAGTGAGGTTGGTGGTGGAAGCGTTGGCGAGAGTTGTCTTTCCGGTTACATCTAGAGTTGACGCGAGAGTGGTTGCTCCAGTAACTGCGAGTGTACCGGTAGCAGTGACGTTGCCGCCCAAATGTGAGTTTCCGTTTACGGTGAAGCGAGCGGTTGGTGATGTAGTGCCGATGCCGACGTTGCCACTCGTATCAATCGTCATTCTTGTAGCGTTGTTAGTTTCAAACGCTAGATTGTTCGAATCATTAGTACCAAGTGTTGCAGTAGCACCAAAAGAGTTTCCGCCTTGTTGGAAGAAGTTACCGGAAAGAGTAGAAGTTGCTACCCATGCGGTACCAGTACCGGTTGAAGATAGGATCATTCCGGAGGTGCCAGAGGCATTGGTGGTATCGAAGAAAGCACCAGTGAGACGCATATCACCCGCCACTGATAAAGTTTTGGCCGGAGTGCTGGTGCCGATACCGACGTTGCCACTACCGTGTGGAGAAAAGATAATGTTTCCATTACCAGCTCCAGTACTAATGGTTAAGTCACCAGTACTTGTTTGGATAGTTTGTGCTCCGGCTGATTGTAGTATGCCGACAGAGGTGATGCGCCAGCGAGTTGTGCCAGAAGAAGACCCAGCTGTTGCACCTGTTGCAAATTCCAATGCCCCACTAGAATTTTTTATTGATACGCCTTGTGTAGTGCTGGCGACTGAAAGGAAGATGCGGCCGCTTTGTGTTCCGTCTGATGAATCAGCATCGAGATTAACTCCATTAGCTCCTGATGAGGTGATTGTCAGTCTGGTGTTTGGAGTAGTAGTACCAATACCAACATTGCCACTCGTGTTAATAGTTACTCTCGTAGAATTATTTGTCTCAAACGCTAGATTGTTCGAATCATTAGTACCAAGCGTTGCAGTAGTGCCGAAAGAGTTTCCACCTTGTTGGAAGAAGCTACCAGCTAAAGTGGAAGTGGCTACCCAGGCGGTACCTGATCCGGTGGAAGAAAGGATCATTCCGGAGGTGCCGGCGGATGCTGCGGAATCGAAGAGTGAACCAGTGAAGCGGGCGGAGCCGACGACGGTGAAAGTTTGAGCTGGAGTGGTGGTACCGATGCCGACGTTGCCAGCACTTGAAACGAAGATTCCCTCATCATCTCCATCACCGGAAAGGTAGTTGGAGCCGAGTGCGATATTGGCGGCGGAGCCAGTCAAATTGAGTTGACCTCCGAAATATGAAGTACCGGAATTAGTAAGTGCGGTAGTAGAAGCGTTGGCGAGAGTGGTGTTGCCAGTTACGTTGAGAGTTGAGGAAAGAACGGCTGCCCCAGACACAGAGAGTGTACCGGTCGCAGTGACATTACCACCGAGGTAAGAGTCGCCGTTGACGGCAAAACGAGCAGCTGGTGAAGTAGTAGCAATACCAACATTGCCGGCGGAGGTGATGGTAAATCTTTCAGTCGCTTGACCGAACTGTAAACCCCCGCCTCCAGTCATCATATGAAAACCATTTTCCGCATTGAAGTTCATATCCCAGCCTGAGCTCGTGGAATTCGCTGCACCTCTCCAAATACCAATATAAGCATTACTACTACCAATATCTGTATCACCAAACACAAGCCAACCGGCATTATTATCACCAGCTTTACCTATACGCACCTGACCTGGTGCACCAGTGTTGTCTACCACCGTCAAATTGCTGTATGGCGCAGCCGTGCCAATTCCCACATTTCCGGTACCATCCACAAACACCCCCTCATCATCTCCATCACCGGAAAGGTAGTTGGAGCCGAGAAGGATGTTGGCGCTTGATCCAGTGAAAGAAAGATTGCCAGAGATAGAATCACCAGTGTTACGGACGTATGCATCTTCGATGTAAGCAGCAGAAAGTGTAGTAGTAGCAGTGAATGCACTAGTGCCGTTACCGAGGAGTACGCCAGTGAGCGAAGAAACCCCAGTACCTCCACGAGACACTGCTAGCGTACCTGTCCAAGTAGGCGTGAAGGTGTGAGTTGATCCTGATGAAACAATGTTGATACCAATATTGGTGTCACTGGAAGTAGCGAAGGTTTGTGAAGCGGCGGTCAGACCGTTGAGTGAAGTGAGAAATCCACCAGCGCCCGGCAAACTGTCGTAAGCGACTTTTCTCACACCGCCGGCTGTAGCATCATAGAATGCCAAGAAGTCTCCTGTCTCAAATGTTGCTTCAGTTGTAAGTTCATTAATGTCTAGATTGAGTGTGTTACTGCTCCAAGACAAACCATCACCTGCCGTAATCCGTGTCGACGGAGTGTTATAGAAGTTGGTCCACTCGGTTGTTGAAGCAGAGAGTGGAATGACGTAGCCAGCCTGCAGACCTAGAGCAAAAGTATGGACCGAACTAGTGGAAGTAATGTTCAAAGTTAAACCATTACTACTGGAAGTGGCAAAAGTTTGTACCGCCGTAGTAAGTCCATTTAGAGCAGTTAATCCCCCACCAGCTCCAGGCAGATCATCGTAATTAACTTTTCGCACCGCGCCAGCCGTCGCGTCATAGAAGGCCAAGAAGTCGCCCGAAGTGAAACCACTTTCTTCCGTTAACTCGTTAACGTCAAGATTCAGTGTGTTGGTACTCCAAGACAGACCGTCTCCGGCAGTGATGCGTGTCGATGGAGTGTTATAGAAGTTGGTCCACTCGGTTGTTGAAGCAGAGAGTGGAATGACGTAGCCAGAAGTGAGAGAAGTCGCACCAGTTGCTGAATCGTAAGTTAGTCCAGTAGCGGTATTAGAGAAAAGGTTACGTATATATGAAGGAGTGAGAGCGGTCGAAGAAGCGTACGCTGAGGTCCACTCGGTAGTAGAAGCAATGAGTGGGATGACGTAGCCACCAGTTAGTGAAAACTGTCCATTGGTGTTGTTGTAAGTTAAGCCGGTTGCGACAGAGGAAAGATCAGTGAGATCAATGAAGGTGGTGCTGGCGTTGCTGTAGTTGGCAAGATTAGTGTCAACATCTAAAGTGTTCCCAGTCCAATCAATGTTTGTACCCGCAGTGATGCGTGTCGATGGAGTGTTATAGAAGTTGGTCCACTCGGTTGTTGAAGCAGAGAGTGGAATGACGTAGCCAGAAGTTAAAGCAATAGCGTCACCAGAAAGTTCTAGGCCGGTCGCAGTGACAGAGAGATTTGTGTAATCACTAATATCGATATCAGTACCATTCCAAGTACCGGAAGCAACAATGCCAGCAGAAGTGACCTGGAAAGCGTCGCCAGCACCAACTGTCAAAAGAGCGACCGGCGATGTGTCTCCAATACCTACATTGTTTGAGAAGTAAGAATTACCAGATACTTCAAAAATACTGTTGCTGGTGGAAGTGGCGTTATCGCCGATAACAACAGTGTTTGATGTTTCTTGTGGGTAGATGAACCCGGTAGATGTAGCCCAAACACCATCACCTCCACCAGCACCAACTGTCTGATCAACCCCCCAAGACGGCAAGCCAGCCGCCACCTTCAATACCTCACCAACACCCCCGATCGGTAACTTTGCTAGGTTTCCATTGGCGTCTGCATAAAGAAGATCACCAGTGGCATATGAAGATATACCAGTACCACCGTAGCCTTGTGCCAAAGTAGTTGTGGCGGTGAAGGCTGAAGTGCCGTTGCCAAGAAGGAGGCCTGTCAAAGTAGTGGCACCGGTACCGCCGTTAGCAACTGGCAATGTGCCCGTGATATCTGCAGTGAGAGATATAGATGAAGTGGAGACTACGCCTGAGCTGTTTGTTTTTAAGAAACCGCCAGGAAGTGAGGAGAAGGTGAGTGTACCAGTGGCTACTACATTTCCGCCGAGATGAGAGGCGCCGTTTACGGTGAGTTTAGAGGCTGGAGTGGTAGTGCCGATACCAACGTTGCCGCCGAAGTACGCCTTGCCCCCAGTTACCCCACTATCGCCAATCGTGCTGATATTAAACAATTCCACTTGGTTTTCATCATTGATTTGAAACACCTTTACCGTTGCTTCGTTATCCGCGCCCCCGATGAATACTTGCGCGTTCGATGTATCAGTCCAGTGTGACACAACAGACTTGCTTCCCACCTGAAATTGGCTTGTTGGAGTTGTCGTGCCAATACCGACGTTCCCAGCGATATAGTTTTGCGCAGTGCCATCAAGATAGAGGTTGTAGCGCCCTGTTCCAGATGAAATTGTTCCTCTATAACCATATAAGTTAGTTATGGTTCCACCAGCCACAGAAGGATTTGCTGCTGTAAAGGCACTATGTGAAGTGATAGTACCTGAGTACGAAGCGGCAGTATCGAGGCGAGAGTAGATACCATGGGAGTTAGTAATGTTATCTGACGAGTTACTTAAGGTTGGTAGGAAAATTAAACCATACAGACTGGTCAGTGTTCCTCCAATGTTAGGCGATATTCCAGCCTGAAATTGCGCGATTTGTTGTTGGGTTGTGTTATTAGACACTAAAGTACCAGTCACACCAATCAACGTAGTCGAGTTAGAAACTGTCCCTGATTGTGAGATTCACCAGAAACAACGAAAGATTTGGCACTGTTATCCCAAGTAAGGCCGGAGTCTCCACCGATTGTGTTAGCAGCAGTACCGAAGGCTATTTGATTTGAGGCTATAGTTCCACCAACCTTTGCGTTCCAACTAGTAGAGTTACCACCAGTGGCGGTAATAACGCCATCCACAGCGAGTTTGGAGACTGGACTAGTAGTGCCGACACCGACGTTGCCTCCATTCTTTATAGTCAAATAAGGAGTCGTTAAACTGCCTCCCAAACCAATATCTGCTCCTGTTGTCGGATATAAACTAAGAGAACCGTTAGCAAGATTGCCGCCACTGTTGGAAATAGAAGCTGACCATTCGTTATTTTGTGAGGCATGGTTGATGCGGGCTAATGAAAAGACTGATTGACCCGAGCCTCCGTTTTGAGTTGATCGAAACACCTGACCAGTTCCGACGACGTCAAGAGGAAATGAAGGGGTAGTGGTGCCGATGCCGACGGAGCCACTGTTATTTTTGTAAATATCGTTTCCAGAGACAGTCCAAACACTATTAAGTGTATTTCCTGACCACGACAAGCCAGTGCCGGCAGTGATGCGTGTCGATGGAGTGTTGTAGAAGCTGGTCCACTCGGAAGACGAAGCGTGTGTTGAAGCCCACTCAGTGGTAGAAGCAATAAGCGGGATAACATAACCAGAAGTTAAAGCGATGGCATCGCCAGAAAGTTCTAGACCGGTCGCAGTGACCGAGAGGTTTGTGTTATCTGAAATATCTACTGTATTTAAAGTAGCGATTGTTCCAAGACCCAAGTTAAAGCGAGCACCTTCTGGTGTAGAGCTACCGGTGCCGCCGTTAGCGACAGATAGCACTGTGCCAGACCAATTGTCGTTATTGATAGTATTTAAAGTTGCCAGTGTGCCAAGCCCGAGTGAAGTCCTCGCTGTGGCACCACTTTCGTAGGCAAATGCACCCACTCCTGTAGAAACAATAAACTGACCGTCGCCTGCTGATGCACCTAGAGTATTTAGATCCTCCAGTACACCTGTGGTGGTAAGCCCGCCAGTAGTCTGCGCAAGACCACCTTCAGCAGTTACTGTAAGGATGTCACCAGTGAGAGTGATACCGTTACCAACTGACAAGTTGGTGTAGTCGCTGATATCAATGTCAGTACCATTCCAAGTACCTGATACCACGGTACCGGTGGCACTGACCTGAAATGCGTCGCCGGCACCAACAGTAAATAATGAAGCTGGGCTAGTGTCACCAATACCGAAATTGCCAGCACTAGTGAGAGTAACTCGCACGGTATTATCTGTCACAAATTGTGTATCATGTGCACTTCGGGTTCCAAAGAGCGCTGTGTCGGTTGATGAAATACCTATAACAGCTTCTGTCGTACCATCGCTCGTACGGAAACCATAAGTGTTACTGCCCTGCACCACATCCAAAGCATAGGCTGGACTCGAAGTACCAATACCAACAAATCCAAGTGCCCCTACAAAAATACCTTCATCATCTCCATCGCCAGAGAGCCAGTTGGAACCGAGCGCGATGTTAGCGGCAGTGCCTCCCATCACCAAGTTACCCGTCATGGTGTCACCGGTGTTACGGACATAGGCGTCTTCTATATATGAGGCCGATAAGGTAGTGGTAGCGGTGAACGGTGAGGTGCCATTACCAAGAAGTATGCCTGTTAGTGAACTTGCTCCACTACCGCCGTTTGTGACACTAACCGGTCCATCAATACCGATGGAGTTTCCTGTCCAGGCCAAACCATTACCCGCAGTGATGCGTGTCGACGGAGTGTTGTAGAAGTTGGTCCACTCAGTAGTGGAAGCGGAAAGTGGGATGATGTAGCCAGAAGTGAGAGACAAGATGCCGGTGGAAGTCGCATAAGTAAGTCCGGTAGCGGAGGTGGAGAATGATTCACGCGCTCGTTCAGTTGTAAAATAAAGATTTGAAACACCCTCTGGAAGATCATCGGTAGTGATGGATGATGTTGCGGTTTGACCATTGATAATCGAGGACAAAATTCCAGAAGAGAGAGCTATTGAATGACTGTTGATGATAGATGTGGTTGATGTGGCTACCCCATTCACATTTAGAGTAAGTGTGTTGGCAGACGAGGAAAAGCCTACAGAATTTACAAGTGTAGTGGTTGCTGCAGCACCGTTGACTGTCGATGTAATGACATTCCCAACTGAAGAAAGTGTGTTGGTTGTGAGAGATGAGATTGAAGTAGTAGAAATATTTCCGTTAGCATCAGTCTGCAAAATGCCGCCGCCAAGATTAGAAAATACAACGGCATTCTCAGCTCGTAAAACTCCGCTGAAAGTATTAGTGGCAGTCCAAGTATTTACAGTGGCAAAGTCAAAACCAAAAATACCTGTCGACGTCGCGTAAGTAATTGGAGAAGATCCAGAAAAAAGATTTCTGATATCTGAGTTCGCAAGACCCAAATTAGTACGTGCGCCTTCTGCTGTTGAGCTACCTGTGCCGCCACGCGCAACTGACAAAACTCCGCTCCAAGTTGGAGTGAAAGTATGGATGCTGCCGCTTGAGGTTATTTCAAGACCGATGTTTGCATCACTTGAAGTAGCAAAAGACTGAGTCGAACTAGAAAGGCCATTGAGTTCAGTGATGCCGCCAGCTCCACCGGCAAATCCTAAAGTAGAAGTGGCTACCCAACGGGTAGATGTGCCGGTGGACTGCAGTACATAGCCATCAATACCAATGGATCCTGAGTCGTCAATCAACCCCGCTGACAACATCACGTTACCTGCAAAAGTAGAAGTACCACTCACGTCAGTTGCACTAAAAGTTCCAGCGGCTAGATTGCCTCCTACAGAAAGAGAGGTGAAGGAAGCAGTGTCTCCGATAATGTCGTTGAAGACAGCGTTACCATCATTATCTACACTCCATTCTTCCGATGTGATTCGTACCGTATAGGCCTCACTGCCCAGAGACACATCTTGCATAGCGTGGAATCCTTCTTCGACACGGAAAGATCCAGTAATGCGGCCAGAACTAGCGGTAATACTTCCATCAATATCAACATCACTTTCAAAAGTCGCATCGCCACCAAAATTACTATCGCGCTTTACGGTTAGGCGTTCAAAAATGGCCTCTGGAGCTGATAATAAAGCCTTAAATACCGCTGGGCCTTTCACCGTGAGTGACTTTTGAAACGTTGCATCGCCAAAAACTTCCAAATCACCACCAACAGAAACGTGGTTTAAAAGCTTTGTGGCACCTTTTACCAATAATGTACTTCCCACTTCGACATTACCTTCGAGGAAGACTGGCTCATAGGTGACGTTGCCGTTTTTTGTAACAAAAGCAAGAGTAAATTCGTGTGCAGAAACCCCATCAATGTAATCAGCATTTAAATTTTCTACTTTCGTAGTTGAATTTACAGTAATAGGAGCGATGCCTTGTTCAACAAACGAACGGAATTGTCCATCGGTCTCTATACTTCCAAAAATAGAAATCTCGCCGTCTGGTCCAAGCAACAGGATCTCGTTGGCGTGTGTACCAGGACGAAAACCCATCACTGTTTGAGCATCTTTCATTGCGCTTACGGCTCCGTCTAAAAACCGCTCTGCAAAACCAGACACGAATCGAAACGGCAATACAACCAAAATAATCATAGTCACAACGAACACTGCGGTGATACCAGGTGAAGCAAAAACACTTCGATATGAACGGCGAATAAATCGTCCGATCTTGAAAAACACACCGTGTTCGCTGTCTACCCGCTCGTCTATATGCGCGTTAAATTTGCGCATAAACTCCTCAAACAAAGCGTCACCTTGCACGGCAGGCTTAGTCAGCCGTGACACTGGCGCTATTTCTTCAGATACAGTTGTCGCGCTTACTGCAACAGTTGGCGCAAGAATTGGTTCTGAAACTACTTGCGCTGCTGGTATAGAACCGTTTTCTACAGCCATTTCCGGCTGTTTTTTGACAACCGGTATTGGTGTAGCCATTGCGGAAGCAGGCTGTGCAACTGGATTATTTTCAGGCTTTACGAAAGAGCTAACACCACGCACCCGCATTACGTCATCCCGAAAAGTTCGCTGAAATCTAACCTGATAAGGCTGTGGTTCATCAACAGGCTCGCCTTCGATTTTTTGACCTTTGTAAGGCTCAGAAAGAAAAGGCTTATAAGTGTTAGGGTCACGGTTCAAAACCTCTGCACGCTTCGCCTGATCAGAGAGATAAGCGTTAATGACTGCTCGTGTAGTATGCCAAACTCCGTTAACTTTTTTGGCAACTAGTCGGCCTTTGCGTGCCAACAAACTTAAGTACTCAGCTGAGTACGGAGTGAACTGTGCCGCTTCCGCAAGCGGAATCCAGTTCATTTCATTTTCACTCTGGTTGTGGTTTTCAGCGTTCAAAATGTGGCTAACTTTAGCGCCGATACAATGTATCGGCTCTTCATTAATCACTATTGTAACGTGTCTTCATCTTAAACTTATTGCATATAAAATTAATTTTGTGGATAAACTCCGACTAATAAATTTTGAATTATTTTTTAATTAAAAATCAATCCTAAATTACCTGAATTATTTTTTAACTGGTTGAGTTATTTATGAACTGAAATTAGTTAAGTATTACCAATGTATTACCCCAAAAGCTGTAAAGTTTGAGAATTTCGAAGAAGAAGATCTGATAATTTGGTTTTTCAAAGCCAACTTGAAGAAAGGAGGGCAGTTGGCTTAATCGTTGAACATTACTCTTCGTAGAATATGTTGTTTTTATATATAAAAATACCGAAAATAGATTAATTTATTTTCGGTTGATACATAAGCCGAGATATGGCTTTAAATATGATTATCTCGGATAAACGAGAATTATCTAAGATCCATCTGATAGATTACCCTGCCGTCTATTTTGTAAACATCGACAGGACCAAGTTCTCTGGAATCGGTACTAGTAAGCCCATTGTCACCCATCAAAAAGTATTCGTGAGGATCAAGACGATACGAGTAATTCGTAGATACGGTATCGGTAAAGTCCTCGCTATCCAACTTCCCCACTTCAGTTTTTTCACCATCGCGATCAGTCGCAACATAAATTGCGCCACCTTCGATAAAGATCCACTCCCTAGGCAAACCAATTACTCGTTTTATGGCTTTCTTGTCACCCATTTCACGAAAGTTTACGACTACAATGTCAAAGCGAGCGGGTTTTTGCCAGGCATAGGCCATTTTATTGACGAAAATGTAATCTCCACTGGTTAAAGTGGGTGCCATCGAGTTACCTATTACTAAAAAAGAGTCTAATAGGAAGTATCTGATCAAAAAGGTGGTGATGAAAGCAGCCGTTATCAAGTAGACTGTCTTTCTCGCTAGGCTGATATTTTTAAAGTCCATACAATAGGCGTTATTTCTCCATAACTGACCAAATATTTGCCATTTGAGACAACGGCACAGCTTCGTTTAGTTGATTTGCTATATAACTTAGCCCAGCTACGGCATCCTCAGGCTTTAGATCGGCTTCAGGAATTTGATTAAATACCAAACCCGCTAGCCCACCCAGCATAAACAGCGCTCCTGTGGCCAGAAAAGCTTGCAGATTGAGCATTTTGGTACCTAAAATAGGTTCGTAAGGGCTTTTCTTTAGCTCCTGCAGACGTTTTAACCTTAACTCTGAACGACGGATCTGAGCGGCGCGTTCAACCTCAACAAGAGACTGCTTCAGCGATGCGTAATTCACATGCCAAAGTCGACCTTCTTTCTTGGCTAGGATACTTCCACTTTGGGCCAAGCGAATTATGTGCGCTGAAGTGTAACCACTTATCTGCGCGGCTTCTTTGGCAGTGATCCAATTACTATCATCTTCTAACATCACTATATTATATTAGTGATGTTAGCTAAAAATGACCACCTCTGTGGATAGACCTAAAACGACAGTCAGAATTTTCACTTAGTTAGCTGACCAAAGAGCTGTGGCCGCCTGCATTCCTCCCGTAAAATCAAAGTAATACTCAGTATCTAGAGGCATAACTCTAGAAGCAAAGGTGTGTTGTTCAAAACTAATCAGCGTCACCAACAATAAGAAGCCGGCCGCTATAACAGCGCTCGAAATAACCCTGAAATAGACGCGTGATTGACTTGAATTGACACTAACGGCTTCTTTTTTTTGAATCTGCCTTGGTATGGCCCTGTAATGCAAATCCGTAGTTTGTGCGCCACTGTAATGAACCTGAGGGCGTACAGAATGGGGCTTAGCGACATCTGAGTGTCTGTTTTCAACCTTAACTGCAGGCGAAACTACAATACGATTCAAATAGACCGTGCTGACCTCATCTTCATTGACCTCGTCAGTTACAACAGGCGCTTCAGGAATACTACTCGGTGAGGATTTGCTGAAGGAAGGAATAAGGGGTCGGTCATCAGTTTCGTAAATTGGAGTGGTGAGCTGATTACTATAAAAAGGCTTGGGTTGGGTTCTAATTTCCACCATTTTTCGTACAGCATCAGTGGATTTGGTTTGATTGCTGCGATAACGGTTTTTCTTATGGGCTCGAATAGACTTCTCTGACACATACCAACTGCGTCCAACTAGAGTTCCTTCCACCTGACCACTTCGACAAAGCTGACCAACATAGTCAGCGGTGTAGCCGAGTTCCTCTGCTATTTTAGAGCCTTTTATAAAGGTTTCTCCCTTAAACGAGATAGTGTCCATAACTTAGTCTTAGTATAATTCCTGAACACAAAAAGCACCAGGGATATATACCTGGTGCTTGTGCATAATCGACTAGATCATCTCACTATTATTCAGTCAGTTTGGCGGTCAATAGTTCCCCTAGGAGTTTTGGATTCGCTGCACCTTTGGTGGCCTTCATTGCCTGACCAAGCAAGAATTGTAATGAGGTAGTCTTGCCACCCTTATACTCAGCCACCACAGTAGGGTTGTCGGAGATTACCTGATCTACTAAGATTGCTAATGTTTCAGTCGAGTTATCGACCAATAAACCCTTTTCTTTAGCCAACATTTGGGGATCTGAACCTTCAAATGTTATTGCAAACAATAGGTCTTTAGCAACTCGTGAGGTTATTTCTCCAGCAGAGACCATCTTCATGAGCTTTGCAAAACCCATAGCGTTTGTGCTATTTAACTCAAATTCTGGATGCACCTGTCGCAACTTAGCCAAGTCTGTAGTGATGTAGTTGGCAGCAGCTTTTATTGCAGACTTATCCGCCTTCATTTCTTCAAGTTGTTTGGCTACCTCTTTAAAGAAAGCTAACGCCGGCAAATCATTTACCATAGTCTCAACTTGCTGTTGCTCCATGCCGAGATCTTGCAAAAAAACCCTTGTTTTACTTGGTATCTCGGATAGATCCTCGTCTAGACGAGAATTATCGAATTCTGACACTTTAGACAAATCGTACTTGGTAATATCAGGATCTGGAAAGTATCGATAATCGTCTGCTGTTTCCTTGACTCGCTGTGAAAAAGTCTTATTTTTAGCCATATTCCAGCCACGAGTCTCTTGTATGACTAATTTATGGCTCTGTAGAGCCGTTTTATGTCGCTCAATTTCGTAGTTTATAGCATCTTCCATAGCACGGAATGAGTTGAGGTTTTTAACCTCTACCTTGGTACCTAGAGCATCAGTGTCACTTATTGAGATGTTGGCTTCCACTCGCATTTCCCCTTTCTCCATATTTGCATCGGACACTCCGATTGCTCGCAACAGTAATTGCAACTCTTTTGCAAAATGGGCAGCATCCTTAGCAGAGTGGATAACCGGTTCTGTGACCAGTTCCATTAATGGTACCCCTGCCCTATTAAAATCAACTAGGCTTACATCGTCATGATGCTGGCTTCGGGCGGTGTCTTCTTCTAGATGTACTCGGGTAATTGCCACCCCAGCCAGCTCCCCTCCTTTAACAAACGGAAACTGATACTGACTTAATTGGTAAGCCTTTGGTATGTCCGGATAAAAATAATTTTTGCGATCAAATTCACTGTATGATGCGATCTCACCATTGATAGCTCGTCCAACTAAAAGTAACTTTCGGACCGCTTCTTTATTCACTGCCGGTAAAGTGCCCGGATGTGCTAAACAGACTGGACATATATTTGTATTTTCTTCACTGCCGTGCGGATCATTTTTGCAGGAACAAAACATTTTGCTCGCAGTTTTTAGCTCGACATGAATTTCGATGCCGATCGTTGGTGTGTAAGTGCTCATAAATTAGCAATATACTAACCCTCCCTCAGTCGTTGCACAAGCTGATCACGCAGTTCTTTGACCCCTTCCCCTGTTTTTGCTGATACTACAAACACACGTTTGTTGCTGTTGTCAAGATCAGCAATAGCCTCATCAATTTTAGATTGAGAAATAAGGTCTTTTTTGGTAAATACAATCCACTCTTCTCTCTCAGTTAAAGATTTATCGAAATCAGATAGCTCCTTTAAAATGGTGTAATAGTCGTTTTTTGGGTCCTCAGAGTCTAGCGAAACTAGGTGGAGGAGCATTTTTGTTCTGGTTACGTGCTTTAGAAACTTATGACCTAGTCCTTTGCCGGTACTAGCGCCTTCAATCAGACCAGGAATGTCAGCTAAAACGTATCCGTAAAGTGCACCGAGATGTGGCTCTAAAGTTGTGAACGGATAATCGGCCACAGCTGAAGCGGCATTGGTAAATGTGTTTAAAAGTGTAGACTTACCGGCATTTGGAAGACCGATGAGACCAACATCAACCACTAATGTTAGTTCAATCTGAAACTCTCCCTCCTCTCCAGGACGACCTTTAGTGGACTGCTCCGGGGAACGATTAACTGAGGACTTGAAATACTCATTACCAAGGCCTCCGCGGCCGCCGCGCAAGACTTTCTCAACCTGACCTTCAGTCGTAAGCTCAATGGAACGATCTCTTTCTATATCGGTTACCCGAGATCCGACTGGAACATCTATAAAAAGGTCCTGTGAGGCCTTGCCGTACTGGCTTAAACTACGGCCTGTTTCGCCGTCTTTGGCCTTGAATTCCTTTGAGCCGGTATATTTAGAAAGCAGTGATAAATCACGTACCGCTCTAATGTATACGTCACCGCCTTTACCACCGTTGCCGCCAGCCGGACCACTCATAGGCTTAAACTTCTCTTGTCGCCAGCGCACGACGCCACTGCCGCCGTTGCCAGCTTTAGCTTTAATACGTATTTCGTCTACAAACATAAGGGGCTACTTATACCACAATTTGACTAGATTGTCTCGTGTTTATTTTAAACCGCGCTGACAAAGCGCGGTTTAAAATAATTCTAAAATTGGTTTCTTTGCTAAAAACTGCAAAGTGGGACGCCGGCACCCCACCAACCCATACTGACATTGGTACCAGTTTTACACTGACTCCCATCGCTCAGCGTCACGTGTATGCCATAACCAGTGCCCCCTGTCGCGTATACATAACCAGAGTTGTCGGCCACTAGACGCGGGGATATTGCGGATATGTAAGTGGGTACTAGGTAGGATGTAAGGGCTATATCCACTCGATACCCGAGGTTGGCCGATAGGTACGGTGGGTATGTGCCGTTGTCTAAGTAGTAAGCTTCGATGGCTGTCTTCAGTTGTTTTATGTCCGCTTTTCGTGCGGCGTCTGCAGCTTTGTCTCGAGCGCTACCCAAGCTAGCCATTACTACGCTGGCCAAAATACCGATAATTGCTATTACAACGAGAAGCTCAATCAGAGTGAAGCCTTTGTGATAATCGATCCTTTTGTAAGGTGTCATTGAGATAATTTATACCCTGCCCAGTCAAGTAAAGAAACCGCTCTATCCCCAGAGATTTAAAACATTCTGATCTTCACCTCCTCGCTCAATCTGAGTTAATCTTGTCACTAATAACGCTCGCCACAGAGACAAACAACGAACACAAGAAGGCCGGAATGAAACCGTCAGTACTGAATCCTTCTATAAATGAGGCCGCAAATAAAACCATTAGGGTGTTCAACACAAAAGCAAACAGCCCAAAAGTAACGAGAGTAAGGGGCAATGTGAGAATGAACAAAACTGGTCGTACCAGCAGGTTCAATAACCCAATAACAACGGCGGCTATAACGGCAATATAGAAGCTGGAGATTTCTATCCCTGGAATGACCTCAGCAGCCAATAAGAGGGCTAATGCGACGACTATAACGTGTATTACTAGCTTCATAAGTTCAAAGGCTTATTCACTGTTCTTAATCTCTAGAATAAGCTCTACGGTCAAATTTAGCTACTCTGTTGTTAACATCGGGGCAAAGCTGTTCTGTCGACGGAGTATATAAAATGGGAGCGACCTTAGGCCGCTCCCATTTTATATTTCTACAAACGCAACTCTTGCTTTAAACCAATTTCCATTCACCACTTGCTAGCAATGGCTCGGCTTTTTTATATTTCATCTCCTTTATGTCAGTACCGTTGGTAATCTTTACCACTTCATTACGTCCGAATGAGCTGTCGCTAGTACGCGGAGCCGAACTATTTAAAACAGTTTCGCCACCAAGGCTCTGAGCACGCTTGGCTTCCTCGCGCATTCGCGCCTCCTCACGCAGTACAGCCTCAGTCTTCAAATTTGGCAGAAGCTCAACAATACGATGCAAAGTATCTCCCTGCATCTCTTTAAACAAACGTGCCGCTTCCTTACGATATTCGATCAAAGGATCACGCTGGCCATACGCACGTAAAGTAACGCTATTTCTTGTGTAACTCATCACCTCAAGATGTTCAACCCAAAGGATATCGGTCACCTGAAGGCACAGTTTGCGCATCGTCTCAAACCATTCGTCCTGGCCAAATTCTGCTTGTTTAGCTTTTATCACTTCCTGAATCGACGGATTTTCATCTACCATTTCAGTGAGAATCGACTCTACTTCTGACTTGTCCCCGAGAAGTAATTTTTGACGTCTTTGGTAAACAGCGCGACGTTGCTGGTTAATAACATCGTCGTAGGCCAAAACCTGTTTACGGGCATCAAAGTGAAAACCTTCAATTCTAGTTTGTGCCGCTTCAAGCTGACGATTCAACATTCGGTTTTCAATCGGTTGATCTTCTGGAATACCAAATGTGCCCATCAGCCCTTTGATGCGATCTCCACCAAAAACACGCATTAGTGTGTCTTCCATCGAAACGAAGAATTGAGTCGCTCCAGGGTCTCCCTGACGGCCGGAACGTCCACGTAGCTGGTTATCTATGCGACGAGCCTCGTGACGTTCAGTACCAAGTACGAAAAGGCCGCCTAGTTGTCGGACTTCCTCCATCTCTTCGGGAGTAGCCGAAGCGCCACCTAACTTAATGTCGACACCACGTCCAGCCATGTTGGTAGCCAGCGTAACAATACCTTTTCGACCGGCTTCAGCGATGATCTCGCCTTCCCGTTCGTGGTTCTTGGCATTCAAGACCTCGTGCTTGATACCGGCAGCCGTGAGAGCATTCGACAGAAGCTCATTTTTTTCGATCGATGCTGAACCGACTAGAATCGGCTGTCCAGTCGCGCTTACCTCTTTGATCTTGCGGATAGTCGCCTCAAATTTACCTTGTTCAGTCTGAAAAATGAGATCGTTGTGATCAATACGAAGAACAGAACGATGCGTTGGTACCGGCACCACCTCCAAACCATAAACTGTATAAAACTCTTCAGCAGAGGTCAGCGCCGTACCAGTCATACCAGACAATTTCTCGTAAAGACGGAAATAGTTTTGGTACGTCACCGATGCATAGGTGCGGGATTCTTTTTGTATGGTTACTCCCTCCTTGGCTTCTACTGCCTGATGGAGGCCGTCTGACCAACGACGCCCCGGTTGCAAGCGGCCCGTAAATTCATCCACAATTACCACCTCCCCATCACGCACCACGTATTCCTTATCGCGACGGTACAGAGCCTTTGCCCGAACCGCGGTCTCTAGATGATGTACATACTTAATACCTTTGTCGGTGTAGATATTATCTATACCAAGGGCTTTCTCTGCCGCTTCAATACCGGCGTCTGTTAAAGTAGCGCTGTTTAACTTTTCGTCTACTAGGTAATGTTCGACTGGGCGTAACCCAGAAGCAACACGAGAAAAGGTGAGGTATAGGTTTTCTCCCATCGGGGCCGGAGCTGAAATAATGAGAGGTGTTCGCGCCTCGTCAATTAAAATAGAGTCAATCTCGTCCACAATCGCGTATGCATAGCCACGCTGTCTAAGCTTGTCCGCATCAAACTCAATATTGTCTCGCAGGTAGTCAAAACCAAATTCACTATTGGTTCCATAAGTGATGTCTGCGGCGTAAGCTTCTTTTCTTTCTACCGGTCGCAGGAATTCGTAGTGCACCTTGTAAGAACCTTCCTGATCACGTTCACTGTCATCAGCTTTTTTTGTGTGACTATCGTCGTATATGTATGAAGCATCGTGATTAATGACACCAAGAGACAAGCCGAGAGCGGCATAGATCTGTCCCATCCAAACTGCGTCGCGACGTGCCAAGTAATCATTTACAGTAATAATGTGCACTCCTTTACCATCAAGAGCGTTAAGAGAAGCCGGCAAAGTACCGACGAGCGTTTTACCTTCACCGGTCCTCATCTCAGTGATACGTCCTTTATGAAGCAAGATACCGCCAATCAACTGCACGTCAAAGTGTCGGAGACCCATCGTGCGGCGACCTGATTCACGCACCAACGCAAAAACCTCTGGCAAAAGTTCATCCAGAGATTCACCAGACTGACGACGCTGCCTCAAGCTCGCAAAACGCTCCTTAAGCTCAACATCAGACAAAGGAGACGTCTCCCCTTCCAAGGCGTTGATTTTGCTAATCTTAGGCTGTATTTGCTTCAGTTCCTTGGCGTAAGAGGGTCCAAAAAAACGGTCTAAAAACGACATATTGGTGGTTATTTAAGCGGTGTCAGCATACCACAATAGGGCTCGCACCGAAACCTATCACGACATCGACAGTAAATGATCCGGCCAGGTTTTTCTTTACATAAAAACAAAGCGCCGCACAGAGTGAGGCGCTTTGTTTTTGTGTACGTAGGATACTTATTTCTTCTTGCGCTTTGCGGTCTTCTTCTTTGCTACTTTCTTAGTAGCTTTCTTTGCAGTCTTCTTCTTGGCTACTTTCTTAGTAGCTTTCTTTGCTACCTTACGAGCCTTTTTCTTCATTGCCATGATTATGGTGAGAGATTGTTTTAATTAAAAAATTCGACCGCGATATTTTTTTAAAATCTTTTTTAAAAAAATATCTGCTTGTGTTTAATTATCACGCAGAATTTTTTTTTTAACAGCGAAAAAGTTTTTTTACTGTGGATAATTTTTTTTGAAAAAATTTTCAAAAAATTTTTCTTTGCTTGTTACCACTGATTTACTTCCCACTCAATTTTTATTTTTGTCTTTTCAAAAACTTTTTCTGACACCTTTGACGCAAAATGTTTAACGTCATCTGCAGTTGCTCCCCCCATATTAATGAGTACTAGAGCCTGTTTTTCGTAGAGACCAACGTTTCTTTCCGCATATCCGCGCAGTCCACAAATTTTATCTAAAATAAAACCAAGAGATACTTTGACCTTATCGTCTGCCTGAGAAAACACTGGTAAAGACGGATAGGTGATCAGCAACTCGTCTGCCTCAGACTTGTTAATTATTGGATTTTTAAAAAACGAACCGGCTGTGCCTAAAATTTTTGTGTCAGGAAATTTTTCCGAACGTATCTTTATCACGGCGTCACGTATTTCCAACAAACTTGGCGTACCAACAACATCTTTAAACCTCTCTGCTAAATCCCGGTAATTAAGCACCGGCTTCGGTTCTGATGACAAAATGTATGTCACGGACACGATAAGCAGACGTCTCCCCTCTTCAGTTTTGAAATACGAATCCCGATAACCAAAACAACAATCAGCTTTGCTGAGTTTTACAAAAGAATCTTTAACGCTGTCATAAGCCTCTACCTCTCTGACGAATTCGCCAACTTCGACTCCGTAAGCTCCAACATTCTGAACCGGAGTAGCACCAACTGTACCTGGTATGGATGACAAATTTTCCAACCCCCAGTAACCCTCTTTTACGGTGTCGTACACAAAGTCATCCCAGAGAACACCCCCGCCTACAGTGGCAAGCACTGACTTGCCTTCGCTAGAGTAATTGATCCCGGAGATCTCGTTTTTGATCACCAGACCCTTCACTCCTTCATCTGGCACTAAAATATTTGATCCGCCGCCCAAAATACGCACTGGCAATTCGTTCGCTTTGGCAAATTGCACACCTTGTCTCAATTCTTCTTTAGTACTTGCCACCAAAAAGAAATCGGCCTTACCTCCCACCCCCAGCGTTGTGGAAGGTGCTAGCAAAACATTTTGTTGTACCTTTTCCATTATTGTTCGCTCTTAATTTGTGCAATCAATTTTTGACCCTCTGTTTTGAATGACGGAATGTCCTTGATTGCTTTTTCGAGCACTTCGATAGCTTTAGCAAATTCCCCTGTCTCGTAATAAATCGCTGCCAAGTTGATTCGATAGTCGGTCCGCGTTGGGTCAATTTCTGTTCTTGCCGTCATTATACGAAGGAGCAGGTCGTAACGTTTTTCTTGGTGTGCAATGGTAATAATCAGTTGATCCGAAGCAATTGCATGCCACAGATCACTACCTTTTGTCACTACAGCTGGATCAAGGAGCACATCGGCTTCTAGTGTTTGCTTGTTATTGAGAAGAGCTGCCGCCAATCGGACACGAGCTATGCTGTTGTTTGTATCCAACTCATAAGCACGACGAAGTGATGAAACAGCAGCTTCTTTGTTTCCTTCTATCACATAAAGGAGGCCGAGTTCTTCCAAGATATCCGATTTTTGTGGAGACAATTCTAAAGCTCGGTTTAATTCAGCCAATGCCTTAGCCTGGTCTCCTGCCATCCGATAAAAATTGCTATGTACAAGATGAATGCGCGCATCGCCTGGTTTTTTGTTTTCCAATTTTTTAAACTCGGCATCTACCGCGCCTATTATTTCCAGTCTTTTAGTAGCTGGAAGTTCTGGATTACTCACAATTGGACCAAAGGACTGAGCAAACTGTTCTGTGATTTCTTGATCTGCAAAAGAACCTCGGCCCAGCGCTTTTTGGAAAAGAGATAGCTTATCATCTACAGTACTGGCTCGGTAAGTGGCAATAATATCTCCCGCTGCCAAAAAGCTCGGCACATTTACTAGGTAAACTGCAACTAGTGCAACTAGTATGGTGAGTGGTGCCACCATTCGTTCGATAATCTCATTGTTCGGTCTGTAATTTTCAACCACTGCAATGGGGCGAGCAACCCTTTGGTGCACTAGGGCCAAAATGACCGCATAAAATATCCAACTTGCTAAGTTGTCGAAAACGAACAAGTTGTGGAATGTGTATGCCGCCAATAAGCCGAGAATCAAAGCTTGTTCGGTTACACTAAAATACTTTTCATCAGTACGGCCAGAACGCAAACGCGCGAAAGCAGGCCGTATCACAGCTACCCACAATGCTGAAGTAAGAATTGCCAAGTAAGCCAACAAACCAATCACGCCGCCTGCAATCAGCCAATCCATAAATATATTGTGGGTGCGGTCGTACCACGGTTCCGCCGCATACAATGACGGTTTGTAATATTTATTGAATACGTAATTGAAGTTCTCCTGTCCCCAACCTAAAATCGGACGCTCCTTAACTCCCTCAAGAGCCACCTGCCAGACAGCGAAGCGGATGTTCCCTTCTGATAGTGAAATATTCGTAAAACGACTGAGAACGGCAGTCTCTTTTACAAACGAAGTTTCTCGCAGTGAGAAAAGTCCGCCGGCCAAAACTACCAACACAACCAAGGCTCCTAGGGCCCATTTCCTGATACGTGCGCCAGCGGAAGCCGCGTAGGCTAGATAGAGAAAGGCCAAACCACCGCCCCCTACTAATCCGAGCGTAGCGCCACGGGTTCCGGTATTGAAAAGTATAAAGGCGAACAGTATAAACAACCCCCCGTATAGCATCTTCCATTCAATTCGTGTTGTACGCAGGTAGAGCCAGGCCGCGATAAACATCTGAAAGAGCATATAGACCCCCAAATAACTTGAATTGCCCAAACGTCCATCCACGCGCCATGCCGCACCTTGGCTAACGTCCGTAAAACCTGCGACCTGTCCCAACGCGTAAAGAGACATAATACCGGCGGCCACCAGTGACACGTTGAAAAATCTATTCCACAACTTCTCTGTGCTTAAGGCACTACCGAGCACCAAGAAATACAAGAAGAAATGGAGCAGAGTAACCCAGCCCTCCATGCGCTCGTAATTGCTCCAAAAACTCTTAGGCGCATACTCACCAAAAAGATTGGCGAAGAACATCACGCCAACCAAGCCAGCGATGGCAGCCAATATCCAAGACCAACGAGGACGATAAGTATGATCGTACAGTGCGAGTAACAGCCAGGCCGTGAAACCGATCTCTACCAGTAGCCGAAAGGCAAAGTTTTTACCGGTAATGTATGGAAAAAATAGCGATCCCGAGACGATGAGCAAAACGAACGGTATGGTAAAAATTGAACCATACATCACCCCTTTCAGTATGTCTTTCATGACGAAAAATATACCACGGTTTGTCAGGCACAACCTAGATTTGTCAAAAACGGTTATACTTTATATATGGGATTTAAAGGAATAGGTTTCGATTTGGACGGGACCCTGACCCCCGCCAAAAGTCAAATGGATACCGCCATGGTACCGATCTTTACCAATTTAGTAAGTCGACTACCAGTAGCCATAACCTCTGGGGCGTCATTTACACAGATAAAATGGCAAGTATTGGACCTACTGCCAAGTAATCATTTAAACAATCTATATATTTTTCCAACTGGTGGAGCGGCTATGTTCATCCACGATGGCTCGGCTTGGACTTCTGTTTATCAACACCAGATGGATGAAGCGGCGGCTAATCACATCACTGCAGTCATAGAAGAATGTGTAAATACCAGCGGTTTATGTAAAGACACACCAGTCTGGGGTCCACGAATAGAATGGCGCGGCAGCCAAGTTACCTTCTCGGGCCTGGGACAAGAGGCTCCTTACGAGGCCAAAATAGTCTGGGACAAAAACAAACAGAAACGCCTCGAATTGCGAAGTATGATGATATCTCGCCTACCGGATTATGACGTCGTGTTGGGGGGCACGACTTCTATCGATGTTATACCAAAAGGTATCAATAAGGCTTACGCTATGGGAAAGTTTGCTGAACACGTAGATGCAGAAGTGTCGGACATATTATATGTTGGTGACGATCTTCAAGAAGGTGGGAATGATTACATCGTGGCTGCTACTACAGCCGCAACCACTAAAGCCGTCACCTCTCCCCGCGACACGATGGAGTTGATCGACAATCTACTTCAGAATAACTTGGTTCTAAAAACATAGACCAAGAGGTCTCCGCAGAATAAACTATAAAAATGTATTCAACTATTAGTAATCTGGCTGAAAAAATAGTTCCTGCTTGGATATTCCAGCGACTTATCGGCCGATGGAACACAGACGGTCTCAAAAAATACACTAGCAACACCGCTTGGGCTCTACTGACTCGTGTTTTTAATACACTCACGGCTTTTGTTGTCACTATATATTTAGTGCGATATTTAGGCCCAACAAATTACGGTGAACTCAGCTACGCTCTTAGTTTTGTAAGTTTGTTTGGAATAATCGCCACACTGGGTATTGATAATGTTCTTTACCGCGACTTGGTCAAATACCCGGACCGCAAAAACGATTATCTAGGGACAGCTTTTTTAATTCGTTTGACTGCTGGTGCGGCTGCCGCTATCGCTGCGACCACAGCAGGCTTCTTAGCCAATCCGGACGATGTCTCCAAACTTATAATCTCCCTCCTCTCGATCACTTTCATTTTTTCATCCTTCAACATCATCACCAACGAGTTCCAAGCCAATGTGGCGCAGAAGTATCCTTCGTTCGTCACAGTGATCGTGGTACTCATCCTAAACCTTCTCAAATTGACTGTCGTAGTGACTGGTCAAGGGATTCTTTATCTGGCTCTTATATTTTTATTGGAACCGATTCTTTACGCGATTCTCTTCTCATATATAAGAATCCGATATTATGGATCTTTTCGAAATTGGAATTTCAAATGGTCAGTGGCCAAATCCCTGCTATATGATGCATGGCCGTTTATTTTCGTTGGTCTGTTTATGACTCTGTATTCACGCATCGATCAAATTATGCTCAAACATATCATCGATAGCGCCGCGGTCGGTGTATACGACGCCGCTTTGCGGCTTTCCGAAGCCTGGCTGTTTATACCAGCCATCATCGCTTCATCACTCTTCCCTGCTATCGTAAATGCTAAAAAAATTAGTACGGCCGAATACCGAGCACGACTTCTAACAATGGTCTATGTATTCGTGGCTCTCGCCGTCATTGTAGCTATACCACTGTCTTTGATGTCAAAATGGATAATAGAGATATTTTATGGGAGTGCTTTCGCTGGAAGCGCTGCGGTATTTGCTATATATGTATGGATCGGAGTCTGGGCAGTCATTGACATAGTAGCTAGACACTTCCTAGTGGTTGAAAATATGCGAAAAACGATCTTCTTTATGACCGTAGCTACGGCTCTTCTTAATACCGGTTTGAACTTTATATTAATTCCAGCATACGGACCGGTTGGAGCAGCTTGGTCGACTTTTATTTCTTACGCCCTATTCTCCATACCGCTGATTATGATATATAGATTGAAATGACAAACACTACATCTCCTTACACTATCGGGGTGGTTACATACCACGCGCGCTTCGATCAATATTTCAAACCTTTAATTGAAAAATTAGTTCGTATATTTCCTGATCGAGAAATTGTCGCCGTTTTAAACGGCCACCCGGACCAAACTCTGCAATTGAAATACCTCAGCGAGGCTACCAAATTTCTTTCCCGTTTTGATACCGTTAGATACATAGCACACACGGACCACCAATCTCTGTCCCGTTGCTGGAACCAGATTGTCATCCTTGCCAACACAGAAGATATTTTGATTTTGAACGACGACACCAACGTGAGCGAACTATTTCGCTCAGAGTTTGAACCTGAAATCGGAAAAGCTCTACTGACCACAATAAACAAGAGCTGGAGTCACTTCATTCTCAATAAAGAAGTGGTGAAAAAAGTTGGTTGGTTTGACGAGCGATTTTTAGGAGTCGGACACGAAGATGCCGATTACGCCTACAGAATGGCCATCTCTGGCATTTCACTCTCCAATATAGAGTGTGTAGGAGTGAGAAATTTTGTAGCAGAAAATCCTAACGCGGGATGGCAGAATATTTCTAAAACTGGTACCGGTAATAAATATGCCGAAGTGAATCATGAATTTTTTAACCGAAAATGGCAAACGTCTGATAATTCTCCACACCAATCCAGCTTCTCTTACGTATCTGACTTCGGTGGAGGCAAAAGTACTTTTTCACCAATAGCAGGAACGGAGACACCGGTTTTCTACAATCTGGAAGTATTAAAAAACAACGAGGCTCCACAAATAAAAAAGGCGCCTACGATTTCGCGTAAGCGCCTACTAATCCAGATTTTGTATTTCAGACTTGGACGACGACTCGCTCGGGGTTTACGTGCCCTTAAACGCGTACTTACATAAGTCGGTCAAGCCAGGTACGTGGTGTCTTTTCGTTGACGATCTCCAGATCGAGGTGGTAAAGAAAGTCTTTTGCACCTCGCTTTCTTATGTACGCGCACATCTCGGCCAAACCTTCTTCCAGAGTGGTTGTGGTGTTATAACCGATCAGTCGGCGTGCCTTATCTGCCGAGCAAGTTGCATGCTTCACTTCCTGCGGCCGCCCGGGCATATGCACAGGATCCAAAGGACCGAAGTTGGTGATCCTGGCAATTAGCCCAGCGAGATGATTGATGGTGACAAACTCCTCATCCGGACCGATATTGATCACCTCACCAACAACGTTGGGTGCCTCCGCCATTGCCAAGAGCGGTTGCACTACATCTTCCACGAACGAGAAACACCGCTTCTGTTCTCCATCGCCGTAAATGAACGGCTGACGTCCCTGCAACATCAGGTTGATCATGATTGACGCCACGTTGCGATACGGATCGTCGTATTTCTGTCGAGAGCCGATGATGTTGTGCGGCACTGCGATGACGTATTCCATTCCGTGGATCTGGCTTATACAGCGTACCTGATCTTCTGCCGCCAACTTTGCAATACCGTACGGGTCTTGCGGTTTAGGCGTCATATCCTCAGTGAAAGGAACTGTCTCCTGAGTGCCGTACCTGGCCATCGAAGAACAGTGCACAAAACGCTTTATGCGATTGGCCGCCGCTGCTGACAGTAGCGACACAGTGATGCCATAGACATTTTGTGACACCAGGTGAGGCGATACGACCGACAGTCCTTCGTAGGCAGTGGCGGCGCAGTGATAGATGATATCAACACCCTCCAGCAACGGAACGAGTGCGTCTCGATTAATGAGGTCAATCTGATGGAAATCCACCTTTGAATTCACGTTTTCGAGGTACCCGCCGATCATATTGTCGACACCGATCACACGATGCCCTTCGGCAATCAATGAATCGGCGATGTGGCTACCTAAGAAACCGGCGACGCCGGAAACAAAGAACGTCTTGGTCATAGGACCCTCCTTTTAAGAACGTTTCTGCGCTATTATATAGGTCAAATGACTCCCAAAAGCAAGGCCCCATATTCCATAGGCGTTGTTACTTACCATGCCCGTTTCGATGAATACCTGAAACCATTGATCACCAACTTGGCCCGCATTTTCCCCGACCGAGAAATAATATGCGTGTTAAACGGCCACCCAGAACAGACATTACAAATACGTTACCTCGACAAAGCCACGGAGTTTCTGAGTCAATTTCCAAACGTTCGCTATTTGGCTCAAGCAACTTTCCAACCTTTGACGCGGTCTTGGAATCAGCTAATCATCCTCTCCCGAACTGAAAAAATCGCCATTATCAGCGATGATGTGTTTGTGGGTGATCTTTTTCGTGAAGAACTCGACCAATGTATAGACAATCACGACACTCTATTTCTACTCAACCGCACTTGGTGCCACTTCGTCACCACCAAAACCACGGTACGGAAAGTTGGTTGGTTCGAAGAGCGTTTTCCTGGCATCGGGTGGGAGGACAATGATTATATGTTTCGAATGAAGATGGCGGGTGTTCCCTGTCCTAGTGAAAAGGTTCTCGGCATACTCAATCTATCTACAGACAACGATAACAATCCAGGTTGGGAAAACCCAAAAGGACGGGAGATGAAATATACCTCAGCCAACGAAGACTACTTCCAGAGCAAATGGTGGGCAGAAAAATACGACGGTGAAGAAATATCTTACACTCACGATTCCAGCGGCCCGTATGGACGCTTTGCTCTCAAACCCGGAATGGATACACCTTTGTTTTACGATTTGTCAGTACTCGATAACGACCAAAAAACATCAACTTCTTCATACAAGACCGACAAGCTGCGTTATCTGGCCAATAAATTGTTCTTTGTTACTTTGGATAGTATTTTAACCACCCTCCGTCGGACCAAACGTTTTATCAAAAAAATCCGTGAAGCTAAGGCGCCGGTCTAAGCTTTATTTTCTTCAAGAAAAGCACTTAACTCGAATTCAATATTTTGGAGTGCGGTCTTGGCAGGTTTAAAACCAAGCTTGAAGAGTGCATCCGAACGCGAATAGTAAGCGCTCTTTGAACCGGTAGGACTTTGGTCTGACAGATTACTATCTACCTGATACTTCAATCCGAACTGATCACGCAAATGATCTAATAATTCAAACTTAGAAACTGGCGACTGGCTACGCATATCGAAGGCAGTATTCTGTGGTGGTAATTTCATCAGCAGTTCAATTACGTCCCAGATGTCTTCAGCCGTAGTGTAGTCGCGCATCATATCTTCTGATTTAGTTTTGAAGATCTCTTTTGTTTTTAAGCACTTGGTTATCTCTGATATAAAAAACGGCTCGTCAATATCAAGAAAGCGGCTAACAAAAGCGAACACTCTCAGGTCGACAATGTGACTTTTGAATACTGCTCGATGTTTAGCTTCTGAGTACAGCTTGGCCAAGGAGTAGAAATCACCGGGATTAAAATCTGCAGGATTGAAAGTCGCCAATGAGTCGGTAGTGATAGGTTGGCGCGCGGAAAGTCCAAACACTGAACCGGAGCTGATGGAAAATACCCTAGAATCAGGATGCTTTTCTAAATAAGATACCAGCAAGTTATCGATCGATTCCGTCACACCAAATACTTGGCGTGGAGCACTTGCAACCTCACGCATACTACCAATACCAGTGGCGTTGATAACTACATCAAATTGTTGCGTTAAAAAATTGTCGTAATTTGAAATAATATCTGTTTCAATATCAAGTCCTAGTCGACCAAAAAATGACTTAGCGCGTGCCACATCTCGCGAAAATGGTACGACCTTAAAATTGTAGGCAGAAGAAGAAGCCAGCAGTGAGCGTCCGATATAGCCGGTAGCCCCCAGTATTGCTATACGTTTACTCATGCTTACTAAGACTTACAAGGAGATATAAGCTGCACCAAGACGTTCGTACTCAGTTTTCATGCACGCGACAGTTTCCTCTTCAGAGGTTGGAAAATAGGAATTTAAGTTTGGCAGAAATTTAAGTAAATTCTTCTCTTCGCCTTCCATTAAGTTATGGCTCATACCATAAAACTTATATGTAGCACCGCCCTTTACTCCAACAAGCTTCACGTTCGCTTTGGCATAACATATATCATTCCGGACTTGTTCAAGCGGCCTAAGCAAGATGAAATTACTCATTGTGTATACATATGGCTTCCAGCCCTCTCGAGCCATACCTGCAGCCATACCTATCATATTTTGTTCAGCTACTCCCGCGTTCAAAAACTGATTAGGAAATCTCTCGGCAAAAGATTCAAAATAGGAATACCCTACATCGCCAATGATCAGGATCACCTTACTGTCCATTTCAGCAAACTGTGTAAGGGTGTCTATAAAAACCTTTCGTGATTGTTTTGGTATGTTTTCAGTCATTTTGTAATTCGCTGAGAGCTTTAGCGTACGTTTCGCTATCTATACTTTTATAGTGGTACAAAAGTATACCCTCCATAAAACTAACACCTTTGCCCTTTATGGTGTCTGCAATCACAACTTTCGGACGGCCCGAACCCGGCTTTAAGCCCGATTCAATTTCTTCGAAAGAGTGACCATCAATACGCGCAACTTCCCACCCGAAACCTTTCCATCTATCTTCTATCGGCTCCAAGTTTATGATGTCTTTTGTGTAACCGGTAGCCTGAATCTTATTTACGTCTATGATGACGACGAGATTATCGAGAGAATGATGCTCGGCCAGCATCACGGCTTCCCATACTGAGCCTTCGTTTTGCTCACCTTCTGAAAGGACGCAATAAACCGTACCCGGCTCTCCTGATCTTTTTTTTGCAAAAGCCATCCCTAAAGCTACCGGTAGTCCGTGCCCCATCGAGCCGCCATTGACTTCGATACCCGGAACCTCGGTTTCAGCCAAGCCATAAAATGGAGCATTAGGAAACTGCTCCAACTGCTCCTTTGACAAGACAGCTTTTTTGTATAGAAAATAATAAATTGTTGCAGCCTTCCAACCCGCTGACCATACGACCCTGTCTTTCGCTAAGTCGACTTTTTCATAAAGCACGGTAGCAACGTCTATTATGCTTAGATTGGAGGCTATGTGAGACAACTGTGCTTTATACACAAGCCCTAAAACAGCGATTCTTGCCTCTTTAGCTAAAGTCTTATAGTCCATTCTGAGTAAGGATACACTGGCAATAAGTAAATATAAAGATCTCTTTGACTTTGTGAGCTATTACCAAAGTTTCCAAGGTGCTTCTCCGGAAGACCATAGACCTTCCAGTTTGTTCTTGTCACCTAGAGTGTCCATCGGATGCCAAAAGCCATCGTGAGGACTTGAAAGTAGTTGCCCCTCGTGAGCCAGTGTTTTAAGTGGGTCTTGTTCGAGAATTGTTGCATCACCGTCTTTTAAATAGTCGAAGACCTTTGGTTCAAAAACAAAATAGCCGGCATTGACTCGTTTTTGGTTATCGGTTTTTTCGCTAAAGGCCAACACTCCATGTTTATCGTCTATTTCGACTACTCCAAATCGGCCGCCAGGAATCACTGTGGTCAAAGTAGCCAACTTACCGCTTTCTTCATGACGTTCTATTAGCTTAGGAATATTGATGTCGCCCACACCATCACCGTAAGTGACCATAAATCTTTCATTGCCGATAATCTCACGCAATCGAAGAACACGACCGCCTGTCATTGAGTCGGCCCCAGTATCTACCAAAGTGACTTTCCAAGGTTCACGCGTTGGCGAATGGTATGTAGTAGTTCCTGTCAAAAAATCAAAAGTTACATTGCTTTGATGCAGATGATACTTCTGAAACCACTCCTTAATAAACTCGCCTTTATAGCCAAGACAAATGACAAAATCATTGAAGCCCCAATGAGAGTAAATCTTCATTATGTGCCACAAGATCGGCATACCGCCAATCTCCACCATTGGTTTAGGTTTGATACTAGTCTCTTCCGCAAGACGCGTACCCAAACCGCCAGCTAAAATGACTACTTTCATAATTATTTATTTAAACCGAAATAAGCGGCGATTTGTTCTTGTGTGATAGCCAAGGCTTTTGTCTTGTCGGCATGGACAGTTTTATACCAACGAACTGTTTCCTTCAGAGTTTGGTCGATACTAAAATGTGGTTTCCAGCCAAGCAAGCGATGTGCCTTTGTAGCATCTAAAGTCAGTATGTTGGACTCATGGAAGCTCGGTTGACTGCTGATATTAATGTCGCCCACGCCAAGTAACTCGATGACTTTTCTGGTCATATCCCCCACCGAAAGCCAAGATTCGGAATTTGGTCCAAAATTCCAAGCTCCAGCAAACTCCCTTTCGCCACCGCCTAGTTTTGCTCCGAGCATCAAGTATCCCGTGAGCGGCTCTAGGACATGCTCCCAAGGGCGTACCGCACCAGGATTGCGCAGAGTGACTGGCGCGCCGCCTTCGGCGGCCTCTGTACGTACCCCACGCAGGTGCCAGCCCGGAACGTCCACACCCCGATCGCCGGCACAGAACCCCGACCCGAAGTCGAGCCAGTCCAGGCTGGCCGATGACGTTACCCGCGCGCGCTATTGCAATTAAAGTATTGTGCTTTTCTCCGTAATCATTTTCATTAAAAAACGAGCGGCGATAAGAATCAGTAACGATATCGGCCGCAGCCTTGCTGGCACTGTATGGATCATACCCGCCAAGCGGATCGTTTTCTCGATATCCGTAAAGCCATTCCTTGTTCTCATATACCTTGTCGGTAGTGATTATCACCCCGGCCTTGACTGAGCCTGAAAGACGAATCGCTTCCAATACGTTGACCGTTCCCATCACATTAGTAGACATTGTGATTTGAGGTTCAGCATAACTTTGTCTAACCAATGGCTGTGCCGCCAAATGAAAAACCACGTCCGGCTTCTCTGCCGAAACTAGCGCAATCAATCTTTCGGCGTTACGAATATCAAATTCGTGATGCGACACGGCCGTGGCGAGACCGGTGACTACAAAGATATCTTTCTCTGATGCTGGAGGAAGTGACACGCCAATCACTCTCGCACCGAACGACAGCAGGATGTGTGTTAGCCATGACCCTTTGAAGCCGGTATGTCCAGTCACCAATACTGTCTTTCCGCTGTAAAAACTCCGCAATCGTTCCGAGTCCATATATAGTCGCCTATTCAATAGTATTTATAACCGCTCGTCAATCATATTTAGATACTTGAACATAACAGAATTTTGTGTTGTGCTTTATGAGTTCTCTCGTGCATCCCTATCCAACAGCTCGTTTGTGGGGTGTTTCTTTTTTGCTTGCTATCTAGTTGTAGATACTATAATCTAGCGCACATATGAAAGTTCCATACGCTCAATCAGTTCACGGCGAAGCCGAAATCAACGCTGTCGTCGATGTTTTAAAAGGTAATACCGCGCTCGGCCCTAAGGCAGACTTGTTTGAAAAGAAGGTTGCTGAAATGTTTGGTAAGAAATATGGAGTAATGGTTAACTCTGGTTCTTCTGCTAACCTACTCGCTTTTGAGATAATGGATCTTAAACCAGGCGATGAAGTGATCACCCCCCTCCTTACCTTCGGTACGGTAGTAGCCCCGATAATCCAAAAAGGCCTGGTCCCTGTATTCGTCGATGTTGAGAAAGACACCTACATCGTTGACCCGGAAGCGGTAGAAAAGGCCATCTCTCCAAAAACCAAGGTGCTGATGATCCCTTCGCTTCTAGGCAATATTCCAAACCTGGAAGCCTTGAAGGAGATTGCCTACAAGCATCGCCTCTGGCTAGTGGAGGATTCTTGCGACACCATCGGTGGTCTCCACAAAGGGAAACCTAGCGGTCACTACTCCCACATCTCGACCACCAGCTTTTACGGCTCCCATATCATCAATGGCGCTGGCGGTGGCGGTATGGTGATGGTTCACGACCAAGCGCTAGCGGAACGCCTAGTAATCTTGCGTGGCTGGGGCCGTCGTTCATCCCTATACGGAGAAAATGCCGCTTCCGAGCTTCTGGAAAATCGCTTCAATGTGGAATTGGACGGTGTTGAATATGATAATAAATTTATCTTTAGCGAAATTGGCTACAACTTTTTGCCACTAGAACTTCAGGCCGCCTTCGCACTTGTACAGCTTGAGAAGCTACCAGAATTCTCCAAATCTAGAAAAACCAATTACGCTGAGCTCCTTGAGTTCTTCAAGCGTTACGAAAAATACTTTATTTTGCCACGACAGACAGAAGACACCGAGACCAACTGGCTAGCCTTCCCTGTTATCATTCGCGACGACGCACCGTTCAACCGCAAGCAGTTAGCTACTTTCCTTGAAAATAAAGGCATTCAAACTCGCCCGATTTTCACTGGCAACGTTCTTAAGCAACCAGCTTTCAAGAACATACCGCATCGTCTGGCTGAAAAATCTTACGCCAATACTGATCAAGTAATGCGCGGAGGTATGGTCTTTGCCTGCCACCAAGGTCTCACCCGAGAACAACGCGATTACGTCAAAGAAACTGTGAACGAATTTATCGCTTCACACTAAGAGGAATGAGGGCCGGGAAACCGGCTTTTATGTTAAAATCCAATCCTATGAAAGTACTCCCTACTCCTATCGAAGGTGTTCACTTGATAGAATTGGATCGCTTTACAGATGACCGCGGCTCCTTAACCAAAGCATTTACTGAGACTGCGCTGGCCGAACATTCTATACCGACACATTTTCCAGAACACTTTTACTCCGTTTCAAGGCGCGGAGTAATCAGAGGTATGCATGCACAACGAGCACATACCGAATGTGGAAAATTTATTTATACTCCAGTCGGACGCGTCTTGGATGTTGTTCTCGATATGAGACCGGACTCACTTACTTATCAGCAGTTTTTCAAGACCGAACTCTCCGGCGAGAATCATACCGGAATCTATGTACCGAATGGCTGTATGCATGGTTTTCTCTCACAAGAAGAAAACACCCACACCGTTTACTTCCAAACTAAGATGCGGGATCCAGAATTCGAATGCGGAATACGTTTTGATTCTTTCGGTATGGATTGGGGTGAAGAAAACCCTATCGTATCCGAGCGAGACCGTAATCTGCCTACAATGGAAGAATTCGCCTCTACAACAGTGCCCGTACTAGCGACAACCTCTCTATGAAGTTACTGATAACTGGCGCGACTGGTTTTATTGGACAACACTTGGTGCGCCGGCTTTTAGAACGCGGGGATACCGTTTCAATATTAGTTCGGGCAACTGCTCAAACTGAAAACGTGCCGAAAGAAGTATCAATAATCACTATACCTCCGACTCAGACTGAACTTGAAGGTATATTTAAAAAGGAAAAATTTGATGGAGTCATTCACCTAGCATCACTCTATCTGATGTCACACGCTCCGACAGACATTAAGGCATTGATCGATTCAAACGTTAAATTAGGTACTCTGGTGATTGATGCCGCCGCCAATGCGAATATTGGGTTTTTTATCAACACCGGTAGTTTTGCTCAGCATTACAACAGCCTTCCATACAGCCCTACCAACCTCTACTCTGCTACCAAGCAGGCTTTTCAAGATATCGTTCAATACTACGCTGAAGCGACAGATCTCACTGTTTTGACCCTAGAACTTTTTAACACCTTTGGTCCAGGCGACACCCGTGCCAAGATATTCAACCTGTGGATGAATGTCATTAAGGAAGGAAAAACCCTTGATATGTCACCCGGTGAACAAATAATCGACATCAGTTATATTGATGATGTGATTGATGCGTACCTACTAGCTATTGACCACGCTACCAGCACTGATGCCCGCTCCTTAACAGGTCGTTCCTACACCATCATGTCACCAGAGAGAATGCCTCTGAAAGAGTTATCGAGAGTATTTTCTGAGGAGGTAGGAAGTGAGCTGAAAATAAACTTCGGCGCTATGCCCTACCGTGAACACGAGACAATGATACCGATGGAAAATGGCGAGATTCTGCCAGGATGGTCACCAAAAGTAACTCTCCGCGAAGGTATTCGACGTACTTTCTTGAGTAATTAAGTATGATTAGACTTATGAACAACCCCACTCTATCTATCTGCATTCCAACCTACAATCGCGCTAATGAACTTAGTGTATGTCTCGACAGCATTTGTAAACAATTCGAGCTAGAACCACAGCTTAAGACAGCGGTCGAAATCGTCATATCTGATAACGCCAGTACCGACAACACCACTGAGATAGTTAGTGAATTCCAGAAACGATATCCTCAAATCCAATATATAAGGAATGAAAATAACGTTGGATTCGATCGGAATGTCTTGAACGTTGTGTCTCACAGCCACGGTGAGTACTGCCTTACTCTTGGTGATGATGATGCAATATTCGAAGGCGGCATCAAAGAAATCCTGGATCTGATCACAAAGACAAAAAGCTCGTACATCAACCTAAATCATTGGGGCTATAATCACACCTTAACCGCGCCGGTAGTGCCGCATCCAAATCGCGCACAAACGGAAGATATCGTCTATGACACACTACGAGAATTTGTGTTAACCATCCAATCGCCGATGCAGCTAGTGGGAACATTTGGAGGAATGTCCACACAGCTATTCAAACGAGATCCTTGGCTTCATTTAGAAAATAAAGAACGATTTATTGGTACCAACACTATTCACTTGTTCTTAATTCTAGAAGCCTTCAAAGAATTACCTAGCACTTTTATGAAACATCCGACTGTGATGACCCGAGATAACAATCTCCGTTGGGACTCATTCCCTGGATTAGAGACTGAAAAGAGACGGGCGGAGAAAACCGCTGCTGCTGCCATTTGGATAAGCGATTTGTATGAGCTTAAGATGAGCGCAAATAAAATCAAAATCAAACTGGCCATACGGGCTTTGAGTAACGTGTTGAAGGGATTAATTAAGAAAACCCTTTACCGTTTCGGCTGGCGGAGAAAACGAATGTCTATATGAATATACTCGTCACTGGCGCTACCGGCTTCATTGGTAGTCACCTTGTTAAAAAATTATTGAGTGATGGCAATCAAGTTACTGCGGTTATTCGCCGACACTCCAACACTGACGATTTGGACAAAAAAATCCGAACTTATGTTTACGACGGCGACATTGTAGCGTTGATAGAGTTTTTAAAGAGCGAACGATTCGATGGAGTAATTCATCTTGCAGCACACTGCCCCACTGGCCATCCTAGTAACGACTTAGCCAGTCTTATAGATACCAATGTGCTGTTTGGCACCGAGATGATAGAGGCGGCTTCGCGCGCCGGCATTAAATGGTTCATTAATACCGGATCATATATGCAACACTACGAAGATAAGGATTATTCGCCTTCCATATTGTATGCGGCCACCAAACAGGCCTTTTTGAATATCACACGCTATTGGACAGACTATAATCAGATCAACGCAGTTACCTTAGAGCTGTTTGACAACTTTGGCGTCGACGACAAAAGAAAGAAGATTTTTACATTATGGCGAGAAGCCTTAAAAACTGGAGAACCAGTATCTATGTCGCCTGGACAACAGATCATAGATGCGAGCCCAGTAGAAAATGTTGTTGATGCTTTTCTGCACTTGGCATCACTACTCCAACAAGACGAGCACAGCGAAATGAGCGGTCAAGTCTTTTCATTACGCTCCGAATACAGAATGACATTACGAGAATGGGCGGAAATGTTCCAAAAAGTAGCCGGTCGGACATTAAATTTAAATTGGGGTAGCAGACCGTATCGTAACCGAGAAATTATGAACCCTTGGACGAAGGGCGCATTAGTACCTGGCTACCACTCGACCACACCGCTTGAAGATGCCATAAAGAAATACCTAGAAGTATGAGCAACATCACCTTTATCCTATTCACATACAATGAAGAGAAACGAATTGGGTACGCAGTACGCAATTTCATCAAGTATGGTCAGGTACTTTTATTGGACGGTGGAAGCGAAGACAAGACTCGTGAGATTGCGGAAGGCTTAGGGGCCGTCTTTTTGGAACGACCTAAAAGCATCCGGGCGGCAGTTGAGACAAAGGAGAACTTAGATTTCATAAAGTCACATATTGAAACAGACTGGGTATATTGGGGGTACTGCGATAACATTGCTCCGAAAACACTAGTCGAAGAAATGCTTCGCGTTACCAAAGAAGCCCGCTTTAAAAAAGTGAACTTACCGCTTTTCACCTACTTGTGGGGAGAGACTGAACATGTTGCGCAAAAATCGTACCTGCCGGCCCTGTTCCACAAGGATTATATCGACTTCAGTCACAATCCAATTCACAGCTTCGGCCGGTTTTTGGGAACAAACGATGAAGTGCTGACCTTGCTAGCAACACCTAGTTTCGCACTTAGACACTTCAGCACCTACAATGAGACTAAGTATGTGGCCGGATATATGCGCTATGGAGAAGAGGAAGCGCGACAAAAATTTGAGCGCGGGGAACGATTCAGCACTTTGAAACTACTGGCCGCGATGGTTCGTTATATGTGGATATACCGCCGAGCCTTGAAGAATCCAAAACTTGGTTTGCTCATTATGCTTAATATGGCCTTCGGTCGACTCATGACCTATACTCGATTGTATGAATATGAGAATGACATCACACTAGATTCTATTGAAGACAGCTACGGTCGGAAGAAAGAACAAATTCTCAAAGATTTTTAATATGATAGACGCAGTCAGAAAAATCACTCCCCTGCCGCTACGGCAAAAAATTGGTCCTGTGATTTCATATATCCTTTATTTACTACGCATATATTTTGGTATTGGTAAGCCGGACGTAAATATACTCACAATCACAGAAACCTTAGATCGCGTTTATAAAAACGATTTATCTGTAATCAGATATGGTGACGGCGAAGTCACTTTGATTGAAGGTAATGACTTACTTTTTCAAAAATACTCTTCGACACTAGCCAAAAGACTAGCCGATATTTTTAAATCGCAACACGAAAAACTACTAATCTGTGCGACTGATATTTGGGGCAAATTGGATGATTTTGAACCATACGCAAGATCTTTTAATATGCACCAGGCGTACCGTATGGGTCCAATCTGGCACAGATTATTCACGCCTGGCAGGACTTACGGTGAGACGAATATAACCAGGCACTATCTGGCCTACAAGAATAAAATGCACGCCGGGGACATTTTCAAAATGATCCTCCGTCTCTGGGAGGGTAAAAATGTCGTTCTGATTGAGGGAGAGAAAAGTCGTCTAGGTGTTGGTAATGATTTGTTCCAAAATACTAAGACCCTAGAGCGAGTTCTGTGTCCAGCCGAAAATGCTTTCTCTTCCTACGATCAGATATTGGCTGCTGCCAAAAGACTAGACAAGGATAAATTGATTTTAATTTCTCTGGGTCCAACTGCCAAAATATTGGCATATGATCTGTTTATACTGGGTTATCGCGTACTCGACATAGGACACATTGATATGGAGTACGAGATGTTTTTGCGAAAATCTCCTAAACAAGTAAGTGTTCCATACAAATACTTCAATGAAATACACGAGCGAAGTCCTGAAGACTGTAACGACAAAGATTACCTGTCACAGATTATCTCCAGAATCGTATGAAGAAGATAAAAATTAAAATCTGCGACTATGATCCTTCGGTCGATGTTTCATTTGGTAAATTTTTCTTAAAATACCTTCAGGGACACTTTGACGTGGAGCTGTCAGATGATCCAGATTATGTGTTCTTTTATGAACGCTCCGAGGAATATTTGAAATATCCGAAGGCAATCCGTATTTTTTTCACCGGTGAAAACGTTCATCCAGACTGGAATATCTGCGATTATGCCATCAGTTTTGACCGGATTGATTTTGGAGATCGTCACTTTCGGCTACCTCTCTATATGGTGGCCACACTCTATGATAAGACCGACATAGCGGAAGCTGGCGATCTGACCTTTGAGAAAGTTGCGCCAATGACCAAAGAGGAACTCGCAAACAAAAGTGACTTTTGCAGCTTTGTATATTCAAATTACTTGGCCGATCCGCGCCGCAAGGAACTTCTTGATGTTATTTCTTCTTACAAAAAAGTTGACTCCGGCGGCAAATATATGAACAACGTCGGTGGCCCAGTGGAACGCAAACTTCTATTTGAACGTCAACATAAATTTTCCATTGCTTTTGAAAACTCCTCCCGAGCTGGATATCTTACAGAAAAACTACCGTCTGCCTTAGCAGCTCGAACCTTGCCGATTTATTTTGGCGATCCAGATGTTGGACTTGAGTTTAATACTAAGCGTTTTATCAACGTACACGAATATCCTTCTTTTGAGGCAGTTTTGGAGCGCGTGAAAGAAGTTGATAATGACGATGACTTGTACTTAAAAATCACAAACGAACCAGTATTAGCTCCGGGTTTTCACTATACAGATACACTTGACGCGTTCGGTAAATTTTTACGTCACATCTTTGAACAGCCGTTCGATACTGCACACAGATGTAACATCAACGCCGTTCATGCAGCCCTACTAGAGCAAAGAGATAAGGCATTTTTTTCCGCTCGACAACGAGAAGATTTTTTGCGTAAACTAACCTCCCCTTTTGGTAAAATCACGATCGTGCAAAAACTAAAACGACTAATCCGTCAAAAGAAGATTCATCTATGATCAGTTTGCATACACACACTAGCAATATTTTTTCTACAGAATACCTGCGTTATAAAACATCGCGCGTACTATTAGGTAGAAGACGTGGTCCTGACGCTGTGTTCGACAGTCTGATAAGAGGTCTTGAAGAACTCGACATTGACTTTGAGGTCAACCCGCACTCTCCGCAAAATATTGCCTTGGTCCTTTCCGGGACTGAAGCCTTACGAGACGCCATTAAACACAAACGAGCTGGTCAAATTAAAACTCTTATCGCCGGACCTAATGTGGTTATTCATCCTCATCAGAGTAATCACATAATATGCAATGATGCAGTTGATATTGTACTTGTGCCATCAGAATGGGCGGCGGATTTTTGGAGACAATCAGCACCGGAAATTGCTCATAAAATAAAGGTTTGGGCAGCAGGTGTTAGCGAAGCTGCTCCTTCGACCAGACAAGACGCCCCGATCATCTATGACAAAGTCGGTGATTCTGCATTATTGGCAGAGGTGGTGAGACAAGTTGAGACAACGACTAGTATGCCGAAAGTTTTTACTTATGGACATTTTAACCATAAAGATTTCCTTCAATCCCTAACTAAGGCTCCATATATGGTTTATCTTTCTGTCTCTGAGAGTCAGGGTCTGGCCCTCCATGAAGCTTGGGCACACGACGTACCAACAATCGTCAATAAAAGCACTCACTGGAAGTACAAAGAAAGGTCTTGGGATGCGCCTCAGATCAACGCTCCTTACCTCGTACCGGAAGTCGGTTTAATATTTGATTTGCCAGAGCAAATATCCGACCTGATCAGAAGAGTTGCAGATCTGCATCCTAAAACGTATTGTGATCAAAACTTGAGCGATGCTGTATCCGCGCGAAAATTGCTTGAATTAATATGATAACTGTAAATATCAAAGGAGGTCTAGGGAACCAAATGTTTCAATATGCTTGTGGTCGAGCCCTAGCTCTTAAAAGATCCACAGGACTTTCTTTAGTCCGAAGCCAAGCGAGCAGCGATGTTGTGAGGTCATTTTCACTTACCCAATTCAACCTAAAAGCTGAGATTGTCAGTGGCCGAAAATCTCCTTTCTTTTTAAAGTTAAAAGAAAAATTGAAACAAAAAATTACCGGTGATTTTCATGTTGGTTTTGATTCGAAAATACTAGACCTTGGTGATACAGCCTATCTTGATGGTTATTTTCAATCTGAATTGTATTTCAAGGATTATGAGGAATCCATTCGCCAAGACCTTACTTTAAAAGAACCCCTGCTGGGCAACAAGGCAGTGATTGGAGACATTATCAGAAACGATCCAGATGCTGTTTCTGTTCACATACGGCGCGGTGATTACTTGACCCACCCAGATTTTGGAGGAGTGGCTAGCCGCGAATATTACGAACGCGCAATCCTACACATTCAAAATTATGTTCCAGCCGCAAGATTTTACGTTTTTTCTGATGATATAGCTTGGTGTCAAAACGAATTAGCTTCTCTCAAAAACGCTACTTTTGTATCCAATCCAGAGCTGAAAGATTTTGAAGAAATGTTTCTAATGACACTGGCGAAGCATCACATTATAGCCAACTCCTCCTTCTCGTGGTGGGGCGCCTGGTTAGGCCAGAACCCCACTAAAATCGTTATTGCGCCAGAACGTTGGTCTAACCTTCACGAAGACTGGTATCGTGATATCATTCCCGAAAAATGGATACAGGTCTAATAAATATGCCTTTGGTCACAATAATGATGACCACCTACAACCGTGCTGAATACATTACGTCGGCTATAGACAGTGTACTCAACCAGACCTATCAAAACTGGGAACTGTTGATTTTAGACGATGCTTCTACGGACGACACCAAAACATTAATGGTTCGCTACGAAGATGACCCCCGTATCATCTATCTCCCTGCCGCCACAAATCTTGGCATTACTAAAAACCGCAATCGAGGTTTTGCTTCTGCTAGAGGTAAATATATTGCTGTTCTGGACAGTGATGACCTTTGGATTGACCGCACAAAAATTGAGCACCAGGTTCTGTTTTTAGAAAAACACCCGAGGCATATTCTTGTTGGAACAAATGTAAAAGTTATCGACGAAAGTGGAAAAACTATTTCCACTTTTTCTTACGCTACTCACGATCAAGCGATTCGACAACGTTTGTTACTTAGAAATCAATTTACTCACTCCAGTTTATTGGTACGCGCTGACGCATTATATAAGCCTCTGCCATATGACGAGAGTGTTCCGATCTGGGAAGATTACGATCTAATTTTGCGCCTTGGACAAAACGGAAAACTTGCCAATCTGTCCGAAAAAATGACAGCTTATCGCAAGCATTCAACCAACATCTCAAAAACAACAAAACAAAACAGGGCTTTGGTACACCGTACAATTATCACAAAGTACCGTGACGTTTATCCTTTTTATTACTTGGCTTTATTAAAAAGCTATCTACGTTTCTGACCAATTTTACCTACCCTCCCAAATCTTTTAGAATCTCTAGCGCGTGATTAGCAGGGTCAACCTCAGGATAAGAACGAATGATGACACCGTCCGGAGACACTAAATACGAGATACGTTTAGTATGGGAGCTGTGCTCGCTGCTTTCCCCTTCTTGATTGGCCCCGTAGGCTGTGATGACTTTGCGATCAGGGTCGGATAAAAGTGTGAACGGTAAATGATATTTTTCTGCAAACTGTTTATGTGAGACCGTATCGTCAGCACTGATACCAAACACCTTTACGTCATTCTTCTCAAAATCGTCATACATCTCGGCGATAGTACATGCTTCTTTGGTACAACCCGGAGTGTCATCCTTTGGGTAAAAATAAATCAAAACAACCTGCCCTCGATAATTAACGAGATCATGTGTTTTGCCATCCTGATCAGCTAACGAGAAGTCCGGGGCTTGTTGTCCTGTTTCTAACATATTTGACGTATTGTAGCATGGGCAAAATGCAGACCTGGAGACCGATCCGTTTTCGATTTGTTGGGTTACTTTACATCCAGCACAGTCTCGATCGAGGAAGCAATGGATTGGTAGTGAGTTGTAGGATCTTCATGTAATCGGCTTTCCGCTACAAAACGCGCAGCGTATGTCAGCTGTTCACGGATCGCCACGGTGTTTATGAGACGTCCAAGCTTCTGACCAATACAAACCAGATCCCCTTTTGGACAAAGTAAGGCTGATTCTCCATCCTTAAAGAGATCACTTCGAAGCGGTGTCTCGACAGCAATGATTGGCAATTCGGCTGAAGCGGCCTGCAAGACGCGCACCTCACTCTCCTCATCGGTATCAAGTTCAATCAGTGCGTCTGCTGTTTTTAAGTAAGACACTAAGTCGTCGGCAGATTTATGAAATACCACGCTTTTTTGGATACCGAGCAACTGCGTCTTATTCTGGAACAACTCTTTGGCCGGACCGTCGCCAATTACGATCAAACCAATCCGCGGATTGCGCAATAACTGATGTATCCCAGCAAAAGTGTCATGTAAGTGGCTGGTTGCAGTAAGTGGACCAAAAGCTAATATGATAAAGGCGAAATCAGGATACTTTTCTTTGAGCGAAAAGGTTGGGCTGGCATTCAGTAAACCCGTGAAGTTGTAAAAACGAGGTAAAACTATAACGTCCGATAAACGTTTGAACTTTTTGACAACCGACTGCTTTATCACACCAGTGCTCGTCCGCACAGAAGAAACCCGGCGCAGTACAAAATTTGCGATTCTTATCCGCCAATTATTATCGGGCGCAGCGTCTTTATAATCTGGTCCGTAAGGGTCAGTGTGCAAATGTAATTGCCATGGTCGCTGGTATTTATGCGCGATCATATAAGCGGACAGCCCGGCCTCAAACGGATCAATGCCTACTACGATATCGGGCCGAAAACCGCCGCCAAAAGTCAGATTCTCGTTTGCTGCTCGTTTCCCTTTGAAGGGCAGGCTCCACCAGTATTTAGACCGGACAGGATAGACCCACAAGTTACTCCCTCCTCGTATTACATCTTCACTTCCACGACGAGAGGACAAGAAAAGAATGTGAACTTCGTCAAAATGAGCAGCTAAATTGAGATAGTATTGGCGTTCCGCACTACCTTCTACTAGAACCTCATCTCGTGTAGTAACAAACAAGACTCGGGACATAGCACGACCAAGAGACTGTTCAAGTATAGGCTTTCCTTCTAGAGCCTCTTTTACCGGCACTTTTGCTTCCTCCGGAGCAACGATCTTATCGTCATCTCCGCTTAAAATATGATTTAAAACTGCCTCAGCACGTTTGCTGGGGTCATAACTAGCAGCGTCTAAAGATGTGATGTCATCATCGGCCATATCGAATTATTTGCACGAATAAATCGTGTAAATGTTGTGTCTATTATAACCCTAACGTTTGATCAAAATTATCCGGTTGGTGAAATTCATTTCACTATTTATTATTAAAGTGCTTTACCTTTCCAGACTGCAAATAATCCCAGAGAAATAACGGCCATCAAACCTAGATAAGGCCAAGATTTTCCCGGTATGTCGGCACCGGGCAAGCTCGCAGTTTGGCTATTACCTACTTTGTCCGCACCACCTTGTTCATCTTTCTCTGCTGATGAGGTTGGGCTTTGATCGATAACGCGTGAAGAAACGTTTGTGCTAACAGCGCTAATACGCGGAGCGGGAGTGTGAGTGGTAGGTCTTAGTTCTGTGACAGTTGTAGCAGCTGCAGAACTAGCCAACACTTTACCCGAAGCTCCCAGCAGTCGAACAACGGAAACATTCCCTACCACTGAGGCATCAACTGTAAGCGATGAACCCGGTAAAAGGATACTATGCTCGGGAAAATTCCAGTCGGTTGTTCCACTTAAACGTAAGGAAGAGAGATCAATTTCCTCATCGTTTTCGTTGGTAATAGTAACTGAGCCGAAGCCAGTCTGAAGGGATATTTGTGGCATCGAGACTGTAAGTTCGTGTCGGGCCAACTGTGTATCTTTGAGATAATAACTTTCCACCACAACTATATAAGTACCCGGGTGACTGTACTCATGCGTGACTGTTTTTGAATCGTCTGTGTGACCATCTCCAAAATTCCAACGATAACGGACAAAGCGGTTCTGATCACCATCTTTTGGAGATACATCAAATTGGACTGCTTGACCAATAAACGCATAATCAGGAGCCTCCAAAATCAATCCCGAAACGGGCCTCATCACCTTTTTCTCACTTCCACTTGTTGTGGTCTCTGATGATCCACTTTCAGAAGAGGCAGTGTTTTTACTGTCCTCAACGTCTTCGGTCGTTACTGTACTACCACTGACTGTAATCAGATCAATTATTTCATCGTAGGTTTTGGTGCCAGGCGCACCAATACCTTGAACATTTTGAATTTCACTAGTCGAAGCGAAAGGTCTAGCGTCAATAATTTTTTGCGCGGTTGCAGGACCCACACCAGGCAACGTGTCCAGTTCAGCCAATGTTGCCGTATTGATATTTACGAGAGCCAGTGCTGAAAAAGGTAGCAGTAGCAACAGCAGACCCATGACAGCAAGCTTCATATTGATTTATTTACCGAAGAGGCGGACGATCGTCGGTCTTAACTCTCATCATACGTTCAAGCTTCTTAGGGTCTATGGCGCCATCTTCAGAAACTACTGGTTCGGCCGTAAGTACTGGCTTTGGCTCTGATATCTCCGGTTTCGGTGCAACTAGCACGGAAGCAAGGACTGATTTTAAATCATTTGGTTTAGCTACAACTTCTTTTGAAGAGGCTTTTTCTGGTTCTTTATCATTTTTTGATAAATTCCGCAAAATAGAACGCAAGTCGTCTAGGTTTTTTGTTTTATCAGGCACAGTACGTTGTTCGCGTACATAACTAGGTTTTGTTGAAGTATGACTTCCTTCCTGTCTCTCCTCTCTTGGCACAAAGGTCTTAGGCGCCACGCTTGGTTGTGATACCGCAGCTGGAGCTGGATGAGTTGGTTTTCTTTCTGCTGTTGGACGTGGACGCTCTCCTTCCCTACTGATTCGTTTTTCAACTGAATCATCCTGCAAAGGCGCGTGCCAGTCTGCAATATCCTGTTCGATCACAGCCCGCGGTTTTGCAAACTGTCGGCGACTCTCTTCAATTATTTTTTCCCTCGATGTGTTATCTGGTCGCAAGAGTGGAGATAGCGTAGTGGCAGAAAAAGGTGACGAACCGATACCATCGATCATCAGTGTCAGATAAACCTGAGCAAACCCAAGATTGACCAGATCCACAGCCATAAACTTTGGAGCAAAGATGGTCTCAAGAATTTCTGCATCAAACGGACCGACTCGGAAAGCAATAGTGGTACCGACGTTACCGAACACAGCATTCCGCACGTCTTCCTCCATCTGTTCAATGTATTGGTGAGCAATTGTTAAATTGAGTTTGTATTTACGAGCCTCCGACAAAATATTGGCAAAGGTAGAGTTGGCGAAGGACTGGAATTCGTCCACATAGAAATAGAAATTCGGCATCTTCTGCATTATCTCTGACGGCATATCAGCCCGACTCATTGCCGCCAAATATATGCGCGTCGTCAACATCGAACCAAGCAGGTTGGCGTTGGTCTCACCAATCAAACCTTTCGAAAGATTCATTATTAATATCTTCCGTTCGTCCATTATCTGACGAATGTCAAAAGATGATTTAGGTTGGCCGATGATATTACGAATCAGAGGATTGGCAGTGAACTGACCAATTTTGTTCTTGATCGCGTCACCGGCTTCTTGCATATAACGCTCGTTGTATTTAGCAAATTCATCTACCCAAAAAGACTTAACCGACGGATCAGCGATGTTGTCCACTACTTTCTTACGGTAGTTTTTGTCAGACAACATTCGGTTTACACCAAGCAAAGTCGCGCCTGGATATTCGAGCAGCGCCATCAATGTATTCTGCAAGATGTACGCCATACGGGCACTCCAGGCATCCACCCAAATTTTCTCAAAAACACTCATCAAACCTGATACCACCAAGTGTCGCTTGTCAGCACCAACATCCTCCATCACATTGAAGGAGATCGGATGTTCCATGTCGTGCGGAGCGAAGTAGAGAACGTCCTTAAGGCGCTCTGGTGGGATGTAGTCGAGGAGAGTCTCGGCAGTCTGACCGTGTGGATCAATAAACGCCAGGCCCTCACCGTTTCTGATGTCCTGAACGGCCATATTCTCAAGTAGCGTCGACTTCCCCATTCCAGTCTTACCAATCACATAGACGTGTCTAGAACGGTCCTTGGCCTTGATACCAAAAGGCAGGTTCTTGCCACGAGCATCCGTCTTGGCAAAAAAAGTTATTCGTTCCGGATCGTATGACATTACAAAAAGTATAACAGATGACTAAATGGCACTTTCCAATGCTCCTCTGGTATAGATATTTGAAGGGGCCCAGATCATAAAGGAGTTTACCCCAGCGTCACGACTAGCTTTGATTTGCGCCTTCACTTCTGCCACGTCATAATCACCACCATAATCAAAGTCTTGTATCCAAGTGCGTAATCTGTCAGCAGTGTAAGTAGGTTTGTTATAGACAGCCGGAGTCGAAGTGCCTACCCTGGTGTGTGTAAAGCCTTGGAGCGGAGTAGTCGAAGAAAGCAGACGCTCCACGCCTGTTTTCATCGCGTAATGAACGATTTCATACGGGTGATGATTGGGGTTACCGTAACCAAAAGCATCTTTAGGATAATGCGACGGATAAACCATTGGTGCCACGAAGTCGAAGTACGGCACGGCGCGTTCTTGAACTTGTCCGATTGAGAGGTCGTCGTAATTCGTGGTTGTCATACCAAACAGGTCGGCCGAGGTCCATGGAGTAGCCGTGTCTCGGCCATGTCCTGTGTGTTTATATTTCCCGAACAAAGTTTCATCGTCAAGTTTGGAGTTCAAATACTTAAAAAATTCCTCTAGATTAGCCTGCATCATGTCATCGCCCGGGTACTCTTTTGAATGAGTAAACGCGATGTCTTGCATCGGACCGTCAGACGGGTAACGTACGTAATCAAAGTTAATTTCGTCAAAGCCTAGATTGTATATGTCACGAGACAGTAAAACTATATGGTCCCAGTATTCACGTGCGCCAACATCGATAAATGATAAGCCTTTGTTATCCTTCCAGACTGTAACACCGTCTTTTTTCTTAACCGCTAACTGAGGATGTGTAGTGGCATAGAAAGGATCCTGAAATACAGTGACCCGAGCAATAACGAAAATCGCCTTGTCATGTAGCTCAGCGACGAATTCTTTCATATCACCAGCGCCGCAACGAGCGTCCTCCCAGGCCGGACGCCAGGCATCACTTTCTGGAGAAAACGATATCGTACCGGAATAATCCTTAACGTCGATTATGACGCTATTGATTTCTGTCTCTTCAATCAGCTTCACTAAACTGGCCCTGAAGGATGGCGTACCCGCAACGCAGGACGTCATATAAACCGCCTTGACGGGTTCAGGCAAAGACTGATGTTCTATAATTGGTCGATCGTCATCCTCTAGGTCCCGAGCTTCCTCTTTGGCAACTTGTGGGCTTTCTGTCACAGCCGCACTGTCGTAGGAAACCGTACGCAATTCTGGTAAAACAAAAGTGAAACCGGATAGAATGGCCAGCGCGCCAACTGTAATGACTCCGGTTCTGAACATAAATCTCAAGAATTTCCGTCGAGTAAGGAAGGCTGGCTTTCTACGAATGAGTCAGTACCCCGCTCACCATCGCCGCGATCGATTTTTCGCCAATAAGCACTACGCCGCAATGAATAACCGATCAAAACCAACAATATACCTATCCCAATGAGTGCGTATTGCTTCCAAGCGAGCGGAAAACCGGAAAATGGGATAAGTAGTACTATAAAGCCGATTAGGAGTACTAGAGATTCGCGTGACATAACAAGTCAATTGTAACACAAACGATATTTGTGCCTTATAAACACAGAGCGGGTCGCAGAAGTGGCGTTTACTGGCCCTGGTAAGCCTGATTCAAAGCCGCCAGATCAAATTTCTTCATCGTCAGAAATGCCTTAGTGACACGCTCTATCTGCTCTGGTGTACCCTTTGACATCATTTCGTCCATTGCTACAGGCACTACCTGCCAAGACAGGCCGTATTTGTCCTTGAGCCAACCACATTGTTCGCTCTCCGGCACAGCGGAAAGTTTTTCCCAGTAGTAGTCTATCTCCTCCTGTGTCTCGCAGTAGATCATCAACGATACGGCTTCATTGAAATTAAATTTGTGCTCACGCGCACTATCGAGAGCCATTATGAGTTTGCCTCCTAACTCAAATTCTGCGTGAGCTACTGTCCCCTCTTTATCAGGTTCTTGGCCTTTTTCATAACGGAAGATGGAGTTGATTTTGGAATTTGGAAAAACGGAAACGTAATAATTTATCGCTTCTTCGGCTTTACCACATACATCTCCAACGTACATCAATGCTGGATTGATTCTTTGTTTGATCACACCTTGATCGTTTGGCAGATTAAGCTGCCAAGTGAGTCCATACTTGTCCTTTACCCAAGCGTATTTTTTACTCCAAGGATAGACATCAAGTGGCATCAAGTCATCGCCGCCTTCGCGCAACGCGTGGTAAATCTTATCTATCTGCTCCTCGTTCTCGCACTGAACGGAAATAGAAACCGCGGGAGTAAACTTAAATAGCGGACCGGCACTAATGGACATGAGCGAGTAGTCCCATAGCTTAAAGGCGACGATATCACAATCTCCCGAAGGAGTGTCGGTTATTGTTTTTACACTCACTACCTCCGACTGCGGAAAAAGCGTGGTGTAAAACTCAACCGCTTCTTTGGCTTCCTTATCAAACCACAGATGCGGTGTAATTGGCTTTATAAGCGGTTTCATAATGTGATGAAATTAACGAGGTTCAATAAGCGATTTGAAGGCCCTACGATTCACATAGATCAAATATAAGTTGATGATCAACATAAGGTTGCCGAGTGATGCGCCAGCAGTAAAGAGACCAGCATCAATAAAGGCATGGAAGCCGACCACATTGGCTGTGATTGGTAACACCAAGGCAGCACCCAGTGCTTCTCGCCTAGTCCAGAGACAAACCAACGCTACTATATGAACCGCGACCATCATCAGAGTTATATACTTCACTTCCATCAACATCTCGATAAACGCGAAGGCAAGATCGGTATTGTAAAGATCTCGAGTAGCTTCACCCAACATTCCAGTTGCACCAAGAACCGGCATCAACAGAATTAGCGAAAAGACGACTTTGAGCGCTATATGTAAGTATTTTTTCATGTGAAAATTGAAGCGATTAATAATCTTTGCCGTTGAACTTCTGCGGCGATAATAGCTCGAGATCAACATCATCGAGACAGCGCACATTCACGGCCACCATCGGCTGACCATTCTGACCTACACCTCGACTAAATGACTGAACACCACAGACACTACAGAACAAGTGATGAATAACCTTGCGGTTGAACTGATAGTCAGTGAGATGGTCTTCTCCGGATTGGAGGTTGAACGATTCGATTGGCACAAAGGACAAAACCGAACCGAGTTTTGAACAACGTGAGCAATTACAAGTTATGGTGTTGTCCAAATCAAGTCCGCTGACTTGGTAGCGTACCGCGCCACAGTGACAGCCGCCGTTATGTACTGTTTCAGAATCCATATACTTTTTATTCTTTAACTGCGCTTACTTCTACATTGAACCCGGCGTAAGACATACGCTTCATATCAAAAGGCATAGGCATATCCTTTCCAGCATATTTCTTGTCGAAATAAGCCATCACTCTCCTGTTTACCGTGTCACGATGCTTACGTGATCTGAACACAATAAACGAGAACCATGTCTCCTCGTTTTCCTTAGTCTTTGCCATCTTGGGAAAATGAAAAGTTACATGCTCTGGCGTTGCATCATCGATTTTACATTCTTTATATTCCAGCGCTCCAAAATCCATCCAGGCTTTAGCTGCTTCACGGGCCATTTTTTTATATTCATCACTCTTGTCTTTTGAAATCGAAAGCACGAATCCATCAACGTATTTTCCACTTGTCATAAATTTATATTAATCAGCTTAAGCCGCTAATTAACAAATATTATCACGGAGGGCGTGATGAAAAAATTAAGCGTTGGCAGGTGTAACAATAACAACAAACTCTCCTTTTTGATGGACTGTGTTTTCTTCAAAATATTCAAGTACTGTAGAAATATCCCCTTCTACCACTTCCTCGTGCATTTTGGTCAATTCTCTGGCGACCAAAACTTTTCCGTCAAACGGAATACTAGCCAGTTGTTCCAAGGCCTTCATTATGCGGTGAGTGGACTCTAAAAACATTACCGGTATCTCGTAACCAGACAAGGATTTGAAAAATGTCTCTCGGCCCTTTTTCTGCGGCGCAAAACCGAGAAAGACAAACTGGTTACCAGTGAGACCAGCAATCGAAAAAGCGGCGGTGATTGATGACGGGCCAGGAATCGCTTCAATCTTTACATCTTCTGCACGCGCCTTTTGCACCAGAAGAACCCCCGGGTCAGAAACCCCCGGTGTTCCTGCATCAGAGACAAGTGCAATCTGCTTCCCTGCCGCCAGGTCAGCTAAGATGCGCGCGTGAGTAGAGTCACTGGCATGCGCATCATAACGCTTAAGTGAAGTTTTAATTTCATAGCGTTTGAGCAGGTTTCCCGTCACACGGGTGTCTTCACATAAGATGTAGTCAGCTTCTTTGAGCACACGTAAAGCACGCAGAGTTATATCCTCCAGATTGCCGATTGGCGTCGCTACTACGTAAAGCGTACCCATAAGTTAGTGCATTTAATACTATAAAAAGAAAAGGCGCTAGTGGGGCGCCTTAATTCCTTTCTCGAAATTCATTTCAAAAAAGATTTCTGTCGTTGTGATGGCAATGGACCCAGGCTGTCGGATTTGCCATATAAAAATCCAGATCTGCCTTCGCGGCCCGGACCTTCAACGCGGCCCAGTAACGGAGCCATACTCTGATTCCATGAGGCCTTTTCGCCCCGAGACTAAAAACGAACATTTCACACCTCCTTATGTTGTGAGGTTTAATTATATACCAACATAACTAGATTGTCAAGCATACCTAAGGCAAAAGAAAAGTGCCGGATAAACTCCGACACTAATTGAACTGTAGATCAGGCCATTTTTTTCTCACGCCATTGCCCTGCATCAACGAGAACGTAGCCACGAAGACTAGGTGTATCGTCGTACACTTTTTCCAGGCGCCGGCGATGAACATCGCCCTTGTCGTACTCTGGACCATCTTCCAAAGGAAGATAGTACGCGTTACGTCCAGCCGGCTGCACTTTCACAGAAAGCAGATCGAGTCTGCTGGCCACCTCTTCAGCACAAGCCAAGATGTAGTCAGCCAAATTAAGCCCTCGTACATTGACGCCTTTTAGGCCTTGGACCTGACGGACGACCAGGCAACGAGAACCAGTATCGAAGCCAAGCTGGCCTAAAACCTGCTGGTCTTTTTTGATTACCAGAAGAAACGGCGTGTCGGACCAGATTCTAACTTCTTCCCCACTTTCTGTTGTTACCAAGTGGAATTCACCACCTCCAACACAGAGACAGTGGAAAAAAGGCAGGTTGCCAAGCTTCGCTCGGAAACGCACCCATTGCAGAAATCTGTAGTACCGATAGGAATAGTAGACGATCGCTAAGAACGCCGCTATACCAAGCATAGTCAAAGCTATGCAATTCAGATAGTACAAAATGGTTGCCATTTGGCATCCTCCCTAAGATCACCTGGCCGCAAGATTACGCCTGTATTACCCGCTGGTCAACTGAGACGTTATCTGAGTGACGTCACCTGCTCCCAACACCAATAACACATCATCTACACCAATGCTGGTTTTTAGATCAACTACAATATCGTCAAAAGCATCAATATAAACTGCCTGGTCATTCTTTAATCTTATTGCGTCAGACAGAGCTTCCCCGTCCACTCCTTGCTTGCCTGTATTTCGTGCATCATACACATGAGTGATAATTGGACGGTCAGCTAAGGCTAGTGCCTGAACAAAATCCTCAAACAACTCCGCAGTTCGCGAGTAAAGGTGCGGCTGGAAAACCACGACTAGTTTTTTATCAGGATAAAGTTCTCGTGCCCCAGCAATAGTCGCCTTTATTTCAGTGGGATGATGGGCGTAGTCGTCATAAACTGATGCGCCGTTAAGCAAACCTTTGTATTCGAAACGACGCCAAGTACCCGAGAAATTTTCTAAAGCTTTTTCGGTGACGGTTTTGGAAATGCCACAGAACTCGGCGGCAGCGCTGGCCGCTGCCGCATTCATACGATTATGTAATCCTGGAACCTTTAGCGAAAGGTTGAGGTCAAGAGATTCGCGGTAATCTATGACTTTACTTTTAAGACCCTGTAAAATCGGCGCGACTGAAGGATTGGCAACTTCAGCTATAACAACCCCATCCTCAGGAACCTTGAGGGCCAACTCGCGAAAAGCTGACTGTACATCAGCTAGATCTTTATAATAATCAAGATGCTCGGCCTCAATATTAGTTATTACTAAGACATCCGGCTCTAGATACATAAAATCTCGCCGATACTCACAAGCTTCTACAATAAAATACTTGCTCTTGCCGGCGCGGTAATTGTTCTTGGTTTTACTGCGCAATGAACCCACAATGGCTGTCGGATCAAGTCCAGCCTCTTCAAAAATATCAATCAACATCGCCGTGGTAGTTGTCTTGCCATGCGTTCCAGCCACGGCAACCAGATAGTATTGATTTGCCACCAAGCCGAGCGCCTCAAAATAGTTGACCATCGGCACTCCAAGTGCCTGTGCGGCAACCATCTCTGGATGATCTTTAGTCATCGCTTCGGTATAGACAATCATATCTATACCGTCTGTGATGTTTTCTGGTACTTGCGATGGGTAGAATTTCACACCTTCATTCTCTAGAGCAACTGTAAGTGTGGATGGGGCACGGTCAGAGCCAGAGACGGTCTTACCATCATGCAAAAATAGCCGTGCCAAGCCGGACATTCCGATGCCGCCGACGCCGATGAAATGGGCTTTTTTTATGTCGTTCAGATTAATCAGCATATTTATTTACAAGAGCTACAAACTGATCGTTTCGATCGTATTCATTTTTAAACTCTGCACCAAAAGAAGCGAAGCCAGGACTAAAAAGGATCACATTGTCGGACGTTGCCGAAGCTATCGCTGCTTCTACCGCTTCTTCTAAAGAAGAGTACTCTTCACTACTAACGTCTTCCGGTAATACCTCTTTTAATTTGTCCGTACCGGTACCACTGTAAAGAACCACATGCGCACAATGCAGAGAGATCGCTTCTGGCAAATCACTCAAGTCTAGCTCCTTGTCGCTACCACCAACTATCAGCACTACATTATTGCCGTCACTAACAGATTTAAGCCCGGCCACAGTAGCCTGCGGTGTCGTGGAGTTGTTGTCGTTATAAATTTTTACACCGTCACGGTTGGCGATCAGTTGTAAGCGACCTTCAAGCCCAGGGAAACTAGCTAAGGCACCGAACACTTCCTCTTCAGATAAGCCCGTTGCTCGACACGCGGTCACTGCCAGCGCAGCATTAAGACGATTGTGTTCGCCTGGCATTGGCAAAATGGCATCCTCAGTAATGATAGAACTATCTACCAACACAACCTCCTGTCCAAGTGTGAGATTGCGGCCAGCTGCAAATTCTTTAGCTTGTTCAAACACTTCCGGAGTAGTGACGAATACCCCACTGTCTTCCTGATTAATGAAAATATTTGCCTTATCACTGAAATAAGCTTTACGGTCACCGCGGTAATAATTTAGGTGGTCGTCCATAAAGCTAGTGAAGACGGCTATCTGCGGCGAAATGCCCGCCCAGCCAAAACCTTGAAGCTGCCAAGAATCAAGTTCAAAGACGGCTAATGAATTTTCCGTTACTTCTTTAAGTAGCTGCAGATTAGAAACTCCCCGAACATTGCCACCTTTGATTACCTTTTCGCCGGTGGCGGTTTCAAGAATATGATGAACCATCGCTGTTACGGTTGATTTACCACGCGTGCCAGTTACACCAATCATCGGAATCTTAGAAAGTTCGGCGAACAGAGCAGCGCTTTGGACGAGCCGCGCGCCAGCTTCGCTGGCGCGCGCTAGATACGGTGAATCACTAGGCACGCCAGCGGCGACTAAGATCATATCCCTTCCTTCAAAATCCTCCATCTTGTGCTCTCCAAGAGTGAGCTGGATACTAGAAAATCCTTTTAGCTTCTCAACTGAATCTGCTAACTGTTCCTCAGTCTTCAGGTCAGTCACGATCAAATCCGCTCCGCACTCAGCTAGGAAGGAAGCGTCCCCTACCCCACGACCAAGCAGGCCGAGTCCCATGACGGTGATTTTCTTCCCTTTGAAATATGGCGAAAAATCCATAATTTGACCACTATACTACGACCTGTCGATTTATTTAAGGTAACGCTTCTTCTTCAGTTTTTCAGGCAGATACGATTCTTGATCATACATTTCATAACCCTTATGGTAACCAAGGTCTTTCATTAGCTTGGTCGGGGCGTTTCTGATGTTCATCGGTATGGGTAGATTTCCGTGTTTCTGCACATCGGCCTGCGCAGCGCGCAGCGCATCGTACGAACGCCGGTCTTTTTTGGCCTGTGAAAGATAAGCTACTCCGTGCGCCAAGTTAATGGCACATTCTGGATAACCTATCACTTCACAAGCCCGAAAAACTTCATTAGCAACCACCAAGGCAGTTGGTTGGGACAAACCAATATCTTCACTGGCGAAAATTACCATCCGACGGGCAATAAAGAGAGGGTCCTCGCCAGCTTCAATCATTCGAGCCAAATAATAAATGGCTGCATCAGGCTGTGAAGCGCGCATACTTTTAATGAAGGCTGAGATCGTGTTGTAGTGTTCCTCTCCTTTCTTATCGTAACGAAGATGCAGAGACTGCAGAGTTTCTTTAAGATGTTCGACCGACACTTTGCCGTGAAGTGCTTCTGTTTGCTCCATCAGAGTCAACATTTGTCGTGCATCACCGTTAGCCATTTCGATCAACCAGTCCGCGGCGGCCTTTGGCACTTTCAGTTTGGTGCGCTTAATGATTTGACGCATTTCTTCCTCACCTAGTTCGTTGAGTACAAACACACGTGTCCGCGACAGGAGCGCTGAAATAACTTCAAAACTTGGATTCTCAGTAGTAGCACCAATCAAGGTCAGCATTCCTGACTCTACGTAAGGTAAGAGAAAATCCTGCTGGGCTTTATTGAAACGGTGAATCTCATCGAGAAATAAAACCTTCGGATGGAGCGTGGGAGTCTTCAGGATTTTCCTGATATCCTCCTTGCCAGCCGATACTGCCGAGAGTTCAAACATTTCAGCATCCAGAGCATTGGCGTAAATACGGGCTAGCGTGGTCTTACCCACCCCTGGCGGACCCCAAAGAATAAACGAGAAGAGGTGTTTCTTTTCAATCGCTTCGCGAATCGGCTTCCCAGAGCCCACTAAATGCTCCTGCCCGATGAATTCATCGAGATTTCGAGGTCTGATACGTGATGCCAACGGTTCCATTACCCCATCATACACAAGGCCACAAACAAAGGAAAAGGTGACGCAAATCAGACCAGACGACATGTTATCTTTACTCTATGTTGCACACACTGGAGCAGAGCAGGTTGTTCCCCTATATTGCTTGGACTGTCGTGACCGCGTTAAGTTGCGGCACTTTATGGTTAGTTAACACCTTACAAGGCGAACTAATACATCTAGAAACGGAGCGCATTTATCTAGAGACTACTTTACAAGCAGAGTTGTAATCTACTACATTTGTGCCGGAGAAAAGAGTGCCTATTTGACACATATTTGTGGACTATGTGTTTTGTTGAATATAAGCCTTGATTTTGCTAGTATAGCCGAGCGAAGAAACGCGCGCTTAGCTCAGTTGGTAGAGCATTCGACTGATACTCGAAAGGTCCTAGGTTCGAACCCTAGAGCGCGCACACTAGAGGTTATTTCAACAGCACGGAGGGACGATTGCTGGCGTAGAGGGCTATAATTAATTTATGAAAACTTTACCGGAATATATCGCTGGGTTTACTTCATTTATTGGGGACGTACTTCTGCCGATGCTATTTGCGCTGGCACTTCTGTTTTTTGTTTGGAATGCTTTCAAATTTTTCATTCTCGAAGCTGACAACAAAGACGCAAAAGACAAGGCCCGCGATATGGCGATTTACGGCATCGGGGCATTTGTGCTTTTGGTAAGCATCTGGGGTATCGTAAATATGATAATCGGTGGATTAAACCTAAAACAAAACAACTACGTACAGCCAGACTACTTCAACAGCAGCAGCCAACGGTCTAGGTAGTTAAAAATTTTACACAAAAACAGCCGCGTCTTACGCGGTTATTTTTTAAGTACACATCTTTAGACAAATTTCAGATTTGGATGCAGTTGTGCTGGTTGGAGGAATTTTTGCGCGGGAGGCGTATATAAACATACGACGACCAAGTAAAAATTCCGAAACCAGTGCAGATGTGCCAAATCTGGATTTTGTAATTGTAATCTCTTTTGTCTTATCCTTTAGTTATCTCGTTCTTTCTCGAGCGTCTAGATACGATTTATGGCATCAGTATCATCTACCATTGCGTACTCGATCGAGATACACAATATCGACCCAATTAGCCGTTCGGTTCGTTTTGTTACCAAAACGGAACGACGTGTCCAATTGGAATTAATCCACGACCAGCTTCCGCTAGCCGTGCCTTGTTACGACTTACTCCTTGTTACCGAGCTTACCGTAGGGCCACGCAAGGTGGCACTTCGGGCACTCCCGGCTCCCCTGAGTTGACGGGCGGTGAGTACAAGACCCGAGAACGTATTCACCGCGGCATGCTGATCCGCGATTACTAGCGATTCCGACTTCATGAGGTCGAGTTGCAGACCTCAATCCGAACTGGGGTACGTTTTATTAGGATTTGCTCCACCTTGCGGTATTGCGTCCCGTTGTGCGTACCATTGTAGCGTGAGTGCAGCCCGAGACATCAAGGGACATGCTGACTTGGCGTCATCCTCACCTTCCTCTCCCGTGAGGGAGCAGTCTCGCCTGACATATATAACAGACAACGAGGGTTGCGTTCGTTTCCCCACTTAAGGGAACAGCTCAAGCCACGAACTGACGACAGCCATGCATCACCTGTCCAGCACCTTCGAAAGCTTCCCTGGTTTCCCAGGGCGTGCAGCTGGATTTCTAGTCTCGGTAAGGTTTTTCGTTTAGCGACGAATTAAGCCTCGCGCTCCACCGCTTGTGCGGGTCCCCGTCTATTCCTTTGAGTTTTAACCTTGCGGTCGTACTACCCAGGCGGTCCGCTTAACGTGTTAACTTCGCCTCAGCGAGGGTCGATACTCGCTAAAGCCAGCGGACAGCGTTTAGGGCGTGGACTACTGGGGTATCTAATCCCATTCGCTACCCACGCTTTCGTGCCTCAGCGTCGAGAGAGCGCCAGTGCATTGCCTTCGCATTTGGTGTTCCCCAAGATATCAACGGATTTCACCCCTACACCTTGAGTTCCATGCACCTCTCACTTCTCCTAGTCATACCGTTTCGAATGCGAGTCCAGGGTTGAGCCCTGGGATTTAACATCCGACTAATATGACCGCCTACGCACCCTTTACGCCCAGTGATTCCGGATAATGCTTGGGGCCTCTGTATTACCGCTCCTGCTGGCACAGAGTTGGGAGCCCCTTATTCATGAGGTAACGTCAATAAACTTCCTCCCTCATAAAAGGTTTTTACGTCCCTAAGGACTTCATCAACCACGCGGCGTCGCTCCGTCAGGCTTTCGCCCATTGCGGAAGATTCTCGACTGCAGCCTCCCGTAGGAGTATGGACCGTGTCGCAGTTCCATCGGTGGGGGTCAGGCTCTCACCTCCCCTAGCCGTCGTAGCCTTGGTAAGCCGTTACCTTACCAACAAGCTGATAGCCCGCAGGCCGTTCCCAAAGCGATAAATCTTTACTCTTTCGAGACCATCAAGTGTTATTCCGACTTTCGCCGGGTTATCCCTGACTCTGGGGTACGTACCTACGTGTTCCTACCTCGTCTGCCATGGGTCTAAACCCATTCGACTTGCATGCCTCATCCACGCCGCCAGCATTCATCCTGAGCTAGGATCAAACTCTAATTAAAGACAGGTGGAGCACCATAAATGGCGCTTACCTGGGTCAAACCGTACTCTGCGCGTGTACTTTGCTTCGCGCTTCCGGCTGACCACCTAAAAGGATAAGACAAAAGAAATTACAAAATCTTTTGTCTTGCCTCTCTCCGGAAAGAAGAGAGGACTTGCTGTACCAATGTGGTGGTTGCCACATTGGATTTTTTTACCCAGCACTTACTTTCCAACTAGTAAAATAAGTACTGAATGATGCGTACTATTTAATTTTCAAACAACACCATACGGCGTGGTCGGTGCGACCGGCCTTCAAAAGACACGTTCTACCCTACCCCCGATTAGTGGCGCTATTATACAGATGTTAAAGGAAACTGCAACCCTATACTGTTCAAATGTCTTAATAATTTCGACAGGCTACGCTTACCCCCTTACTAACCCTAGTTTCACCTAAAAATCCACCGCTATCCAAGCAATAAAAACGGCCCATACCGAGGTCAAATTCGATTGCGTAGGCTGTCGTATTAGAGTTACAACGCCAATTGCTAGGTACTCCAATGTCGCTGCAAACCCCTTCGAAATACTGCAGACGCGAATGGTAGAGTTGCGCGCTAGCTTGAAGACGTGACAGTTGTGCTTTTTGCTCTGCTTCTGATGTATCAATATCTAGATTCAAAAGCATCCACCCTGCACCCAACACCACCGCAGAGATGACGATGATAATTAGGATTTGTAAGATTAGGGCGACGCTTTTATGTACCTGCATAGATAGTTTTCGTTCCATGTATAATACACCACGATGGAAACTATAGTCGTCTCTGTAGGTGGATCGCTGATCGTGCCCGATCAAGTTGATACGAAGTTTTTAGCCTCACTTAAAAATTTTATTGAAACGGCGGTTCGTCATCATTGCAGGCGGTGGACGCACCGCCCGTCGTTACCAAGAAGCTGCTGGTTCCCTACATCCACTCGACAAAGAAGACTTGGACTGGATAGGCATTCACGCCACACGGCTAAATGGTCACCTCCTTCGAACGATTTTCAAAGAATCGGCATATCCTGTAATGATCACCAATCCTGATGAGATTTTAGATACTCCTCGAGACATAAAAGTAATAATTGCCGCCGGCTATCGCCCAGGCAGTTCAACTGATATGCGCGCCGTTCAGATCGCCAAACTGATCGGCGCTAACAAAGTCGTCAATCTTTCCAATATTGACTACGTCTACACCGCTGATCCAAAGATCGACAGCACTGCCACACCAATCAAAGACATTACCTGGACTGAATTTAGAAAATTAATACCGGATGAATGGGATCCTGGCCTCTCCTCCCCTTTTGATCCAGTAGCCGCCCGTGAAGCAGAAGCAAAAAATATCGAAGTGACTTGCATCAATGGCGACAACTTGGTGGAACTGCATAAATATTTAAATAACGAATCTTTCACCGGCACCAAAATCCACGCATAGTAAAGGCCCGACGGAAAAATCCATCGGGCCGATTGAGGCTCCCACTTGGGAGCAAAGAAAGAACGGGTGACCTTAGTCGACGTTGACCGACAGGTCGATGACGTTCGTCGCACTGACCTGCGAGAGGTCGACGAGCGAGCCTCCTGCCGCCAGACCGAGATTGCCCTGGATGATGCCGACAGCGGACTGGGTGACGTTGATGTCGCTCCAGTCCTTGGTCTTCAGCTCTGCGGACAGAACATTGAGCGCATTGGTCTGCGTCGCTTCGACGACGGAAGCCGGGTCGAAGGCGATGCCGCCTGCCAGATTGCCCTGGATGATGGCCGAGGCGGACTGGGTGACGTTCACGTCGTTGACCTTTTCGCCGACCACCGTGGCGACATTGATAGCATTGGTCTGGTCGATCTCGATCTTGTCGAGCGCCAGTGCGCCGCCGACGTTGAGCTGCAAGATATCCGAGGCGCCCGTGTTGATGTTGATATCGACATCGGCGGCGCCGGCCGGAAGGGCCGTGAACGTGACGAGAGCGACAACGGCGGCAAAAATGGAAAGGTTCTTCACTTTGTATTCCTCTTTTGGTTTCAATTTCTCGAGTGGGCCTTCCCACTCGAGCCGGATGACCATAACACATGCTTATAAAATATGCAAGTGTCAGGGTCGTAGTCTTCAGGTTGCCTTGGCAACCTGAATCTTGCTGGCGGGCCTGTAAGGGTCCACCAATAATTCGCGGCATTCGGACACTCTGGCCTTCTGCAGCCCGAGCTTGTCGAGCAGTTTCAGAACCAGATCGACGGAGCCATAATCGGTCATATAGCCGATCGTAGCCTGCATTGGTTCACGCTGGCTGGAGCCAACATTGAACGAAGCGAAGGTTAGACCATCGCCTTTGCCGACGAAGGTCGCCGCACCGAGACCAGTTTCAACTGCCAGAAATTCTTTCTGAAAAGCCGAAACAGCCTGAACCGATCCGCCGGTCGTGTTGCCGTACGGCAACGTGACCAAACGCAGATCCATCCGACCAGTTGCCCGATAGGCTCGCGCCCTTGGACCAACACCGTAGATAGACATTTCGCCGACCGTGCCACTGATACCGAAATCGAGAGCGGTGACGCTCCCCATCACGATAAACTGCGGCTGCTTGATGGAGCCTTTTACTCCTTTGGTGGCATACCAGTCGACGTTCTGCTTGTAGGTGAAGCTGAGCTCCACCACCTGCACGCCGAGTTCGGCGAGCGAAGTTGTGGCCATGTCAGTCGCACCTTGCGTGATGAACGAGCCGGTACCGTCGGTCTGGATGTTGGTCTTGCCAGTCAAGTCCTGAATGACGCCGACACCAACACGAATGGAGGAAACCTCCGGAATACTCGCCACACACGCCTTGGCCGCTTCGTAAGGTCCGGAAACCTTGGTGGTCACTGGACCACGAAGCACCGTGGTCGTCTTAGGCGTTGTTGTTTCGCCAGTGGTTGTTGCACAACCGGCTAATGCCGACGCCGACAACAATATTGCTGCCCCGATAATTCTAGATACCCTCATCTTCGTCCCCTTAATTCAGATTGAGCGTGCCGATATCGATCGAGCCGCTGGTGTTGTCCTGATCAGTATCCTTGGTGTCTGTGTCGGTCTTGACCGTCACATTACCGTCGCCATTTTTCACATCAACGATGGTGACACCGTTGAGGTTGGTCTGGTTATTCGTGGTGCAAGCACCCTCAGATTCGCAGTTGGTCGTGTAGTTGGTGACGTTTCCGAGCAAACCCTTGCGAGCAAGGTACTGCTGTTGGGCCCGGTTGTAGTCCACTGCCTGTTGGTCAGGCGAAGCAAATCCGGGCGTGGAATTCCAGTCCGTGGAGGCATTGCCCGCCACCGCTCTGGCTGCCGCTGATCCGAAGATCAAAGCAACAATCGCCACTACATACAAACTCTTCATCGTCGTTCCCTTCCTATCAAAGAACTTAAAATGCCCCGTTATTGAGGCATTTAGACCTAAGAATATACATTATTTATTTAAAATGTCAAATTTATATGCCCAGCTAGGGATATGGCGACTTTAGAGCAATGTTACGGTGATATTATGGAGTATATGAAAAAATTCAAACTTATTTTGATTATTTTGGTTTCTGCTGCTCTCGGCGCATTTGGTTGGTGGACGCTTTCTCCATTATTTTTAGACAAGGTTGTAAACGAGGAGTTGGATCCAGAGATTCAAGTAAAGTTGGATCAGTCCAAAGAAGAGGAAGATCAGACCTCGAAAGAAGACACCAGCAATACTCCTTCTGTTTCTGATGACGGAACGTTAAGTAGCGGTCCATACGCTATCACCGGAACAACTGCTCATCCTGCCAGCGGTGAAGTAGAAGTCATAGAGACTCCTGAGGAAAAATTAATTCACTATTTAAACTACGAGGGTACTAATGGGCCGGACTTGTATGTTTATTTATCCAAAGATCTGGAAGCCAAAGATTTCATAAATTTGGGTGAACAAAAAGGCAACAAAGGAAACATCATTTACGGGGTGCCGCTCGATGTAGATCTGGGAGAATACAAATACGTACTGACTTGGTGCAAATCCTTCGGAGTGCTATTCGATTACGCAGAGATCAACTAGCGGAGGTTTTGATTTTCGATAATACCTCGTCAATTTTTTTATAAAGCTCCTCGACAGTACTGTCGTTTAAAATGGAAAAGTCGGCCATATCCATTACTTTCCTAATGTTCATATCGTGCTCTCCTTCCGTGCCGTACCACTCACGTTCTTCTTGCTCAACAAATGTATCGAAATCAATCAAGTCCTTGCCGCTCTTCCGTTTAAAAATACGCTCGTAACGGGTTTTTCTATCGGCATCAACCAATATTAAATACCCGCCGGCCTCTTTTATTTTTTGCGCTTCTCCAGTACTACGAATCGCCTCATTAGCAATATTTTCAACACCGGATTCTGCGGCCTTTTGTAGTGCTACTTCGGCCAAATAACCCGCCCCGTATCGTTCGCGAAACTCGTTGCCCACCAGACGCATATTGGAACGAGTGAGTTCCATACCACGCCTTACAAGTTCTTCCGATATATACCCACTGTTTGAGTAGTGTGCAAACCCTTTGCTCTTGAGATAGTCGACAACAACACCTTTCCCTGCTCCATTAGTGCCGGTGATGCCGATAATCATAGCTACGCTTTGACGGTCTTAGAACGATTTTGGTACTTTTCCATCATAACGAGGAGTGGAGCGGCTAAGAAGATGGATGAGTAGGTACCAGCCACCATACCAACGGTCAAAGTAATAGCCATACCGCGAGTCGATTCTGGTCCTAAGAAAACTAGTGACAACAACATCACAATGACAGTGAGCGAGGTATTGATGGAGCGAGCCATAGTTTGAGTGATACTCTTCCACACCACGTCGGCAAACGATTCGTGGTGATTTTTATTGGTTTCGTTGATGGCCAAGTTCTCACGAATTCGGTCAAAGATTACGATCGTGTCGTTGATGGAAATACCGAGAATAGTAAGCAGAGCCACAATGAAGAGTGTACCTACTTCGGCCCCTGCGTAGTAGCCAAGCCAAGCATACAGGCCAAGTGGAATGATGATGTCATGGACCAGAGTAATGATCGCGACGACGCCGTATTGCCAAGACCGCACGTTGCGTCGCTCTGACGTTGAAGTAGTGTCACTAACATGACGGAAGGCAAAGGCGATATAAATGATGATCGATAACACAACTAGTGAAATTGCCCACCACGCTTTACGCACTAATTCCTTGCCGATTGAAGGACCGATTGAAGTGTATCTCTCCTCTTCGACTGGTCCAAAAGAAGCCAAGACCTGGTCAAGTGAAATTTTTTCATCTTGCGTCAAAGCTTTTTGGCGCAAGATATAATCATTCTCCCCTGATGGCTGAATCAATACTTCACCCAGATTAAGTGGAGTAATCTTTTCGTGCATCAGCTCAGTCGACGGCCGCGATTCCACATAATGAACCTGCAGCAGAGAACCGCCGGAAAGTTCGATATTTGCTTTCAGTCCAAAAATAAAAAGTGCTGTCAATGAAATAATCATCAACACAATCGGTAGAATAAAGAAGTGATTTTGATATTTTTTCAGATCCATAACTTTATTTAGCCAAACCAGAACTCATAAGAAACCGACCTACCTTGGTGTTTGTGTTGACTGGAATGGCGCGGAGTAAGGTCCGAGAAATCGTGATCGCAGACAACATCGAGACGAACACACCGATCAGGAGAACCAGAGCAAAACCTTTGATGAGTGATGTACCAAACCAGAACAAGATAACGCCAGCAATGATATGTGCGACATTGGCATCGCGAATAGCAAGCCAGGCGCGACCAAATCCCTCTTTAATAGCTTCATCGGTCCCTTTACCAGTGCGCAATTCTTCTTTGATACGCTCAGCAATCAACACGTTGGCATCCACCGCCAAACCAATCGACAAAATCAATCCAGCCATACCTGCAGCCGTCAAGACGACCGGAATAAATTGGAAAAGAGCTAGCATCAAGGCAACGTAGATCAATAGAGATATAACGGCCACCAGTCCGGTTAAGCGATACCACAGGATCATAAACATAGACAACACAATGAATCCAACCACGCCAGCGTAAACACCGTCCCGAAGAGCACGTTCACCAAGGCTTGAACCAATAGTTTCGGTACTGTCCAGTTTAATAGGTACCGGCAGCGCACCAAAACTTAGATTTTCTGCCAAAGAGCGCGCTTCGTCTGGAGTGAAGCCGCCGGAAATAATAGCCTGACCACCAGTGATGCGTTCGTTGATGCGCGGACTAGAGATAATTTCTCCATCTAAGAAAATTGCCAAATTTTTGCCCGGATTGTTTCCGGTAATTTCAGCAAACAATTCGGCTCCTTCTTCATTAAAAGAAATCGCTACGATAGGCTCATTAGCCAACCCAGCATTTGTTTGTCCAACGAATTGAAGCTGGGCACTTTTTAAATAGCGACCAGTGAGACCAGTCTCAATATAAGGCTCTTTTGCTCCCTCACTTGGTTTGACCGTAACACCTTCCGGTAAAGAATTCTCGAGTGCGACTTGCGCAGCTAGAACAGTCTCGTCCACCAACTTAAACTCCAAGAGTGGTGTTTCGCCGATTGATTTTACAGCCTCATCGATGTCGGTCACCCCGGGCAATTCCACAATCAGGCGCTGCTCGACTGTCTCTGCTACCACACTACTCTTTTCCACCTGCACCAACGGTTCTGATACACCAAAAACATTCACTCGACGCTCAATAACTCCTCTTAAGACCTCCATCAGTTCTGGCACTTCAGCCGGATTTACTTTTGATATATCCGCTACGTATGTAAGCTGACTGCCGCCGGCCAAATCGAGACCAAATTTAAAAGGATATTTCGCGTCTCCAGAAATCGTATTTTGATAAACAAAAAAAGCGACGGCGGCGGATAAAGCCAGCGTCACCAGGGCGTAAAAGACACGTACAGTCATATTAGTCTCAGTCTGCTTTTCCATATTCGGTGGCTACTATAACATTTTAGAGCGACTTTGACAGCTGGACTAGGTTTCTCAGTAAAATCGCTATAGTGACCGGACCAATGCCGCCCGGGACTGGCGTGAAGAGGCTACATTTTTCAGCACAAGCCGGATCGGCATCACCCTTCAGCACTCCTCCCTCCTCAGATGTGCCTGCATCAAAAATTACTACGTCGTTTTTAATTTGGTCTGGTGTGATAAGACCTGGCACACCGGCACCGGAAATTATAATATCGGCGTTTTTCAGGATATGACCAGCATCAGGAGTGTCTTTATCAACCACGGTGACGGCCGCACTTTGGGCCGCCGCCCAAAGTGCGGCCGGCTTCCCTACTAAGCGTCCACTACCCACCACGACCACGTTTTTGCCAACAAAGTCTACGCTATGCCGCTTTGCAATTTCTTTAATTGCACCAATCACTGGAGGCAACACCTCTGTTTCTTCGCCCGCATATTGAGTAACGTCAATATCTAAATGCGCTGGTAGCAACGAAAGTAAACTTGCTGTATCTATATGAGTCGGTAATGGTAACTGAATAATTACTCCATCATAATCAGCAAAAGAATCGATCAAAAAATCCTTGATGGTTTCGGTGTTAACTTCGTTTAGAAATTCTTTCACCACAACCTTTACACCTTGTTCTTCTGCGCGGCGACTTTTAAGTTTGAGGTATTTTCGAGTTTCCGCATTCGGTTCGGAGGTTACCACTAAAAGCCGCGGTTGCTTGGCACGCAGAGATAATTCTTCTTTCAATTCGCGATAAATATCCGCGGCAATAGTTTTTCCGTCTACTAACATTTTTATTTCGGTTAACTACCGGTGCGCATTAATAGTGTGGCGATAGTCTTGAGGGCGATCTGCATATCCAAAAACAACGAGCGGTGTTTAAGGTAGTACAAGTCGTAAGATAATTTATTCTTAGTCAAATCAATATCCACTTCTCCACGTGGTGCATTGTAGTCATTTATTTGAGCCCAGCCGGACAACCCCGGCTTGATGAAATGTCGCGTATTGTAGTAAGGAATAGCATCAGCGTACACCTTCGCTCTAGCCGGCAATTCAGGCCGTGGCCCAATAAAAGATAAGTCACCCTTTAATACGTTAATCAGTTGTGGCAACTCGTCGATACGTGTCTTACGCAGCAATCGGCCGAGGCGAGTTACCTCTAATTTAGTATTCAACGTAGTCGCACCATTGTCTGTTCCGGTCATAGTGCGAAATTTAATAATGTCTATCGGTTGGTTAAATTGCCCGAGACGTTTGGTGGTGTAAAAAATCACTCCCCTGTCACTAAGCTTGATGGCCGCTATAACAACCGGAAAAACGATTGCGCACGGTATCAATAAAAACAGCGCCATTAATATGTCGGCGGTACGTTTTAAGAAAGTGTAAATGAAACCGCTGTCCGGTGAGATATAGGACACGAACCATTCGTACTCCAGTGAAGACAACGGTATGTGGTCGAAAGTGTCTTCGTAGAGTTTATTGAAATCAAGCAGGACAAATTCAAAACGCAAGAAAGACAGGTCGAAAATTAAAGGCATGATCTCCGCGAGGTGTTGGCTCCGCGTATCAGCAACAATGGTCTTGATATCTTCTTCGCTGATGACTTTCAACAATTTCGTTTCGAAGTCCTCGGTACTGAGTACTGTGTTGTAATCCAAAATCCGGACAAAAGAATAGTTGTAACGATCGTTGTTGTTTATCTCGTCGGCTAGTTCCACTGCCTCACTGCCGTCAGCTATCAGCAAGGCCTTGTGTTTGTTTTTGGGTGAGAAGTAATTGAATAAGAAAAGGCGCCAGACAGTAATCAATACAATGGAGACTAAAAGATATATGACAAGATTGGTCTTTGGCGCGATACCAAAAGGTATGACGATAAAAAGAATGGCGGCCGCAACAATGTTTATGACCTGCGTGCTAATGATTCGGGACAGGAGCAAGTTCTTTAGAAAAAGTGTGTGCTTGTCGTATAGTCCTGCAATGTAGAAGATTGTAATCCAGAGTGCTGAAAGCAAGAGGAAGGGTCCGAGATGGGATTGAAGATTTTCGCTAGAAGGCCATTCCGCATAGCGAACTAGTAGAGTCAACCAAAGCGCTACAGTGAAGCAGACGGCATCTCCTAATATTAAGATAAATAATTCTCGAGTCCGCTCACCCATAGATGTGACTAAAGTATAGCAAAAATGGTAAATAGAAAAGGCCGGCACGCAAACGCGCCGGCCTATCTTCATCCCTCTTCTTCCCAGTCGGCTCGTGCCTCACCGGCGAGTATCGCTTTGAACTTTTGCAAGGACTCCTTGTTCTCGCTCTCAAACTCCCAAGAAACGCTTGGTAGTTCTGGATTCCGTTCATCGCCGGTATGTTGCGCTGTGATCGTAAGCATGCCTGCAGGCGACGCAATGATCTTAACGACGAGCACCCTGTCCGACAACTGAACGCTCAGGCGAGTCTTGGCGACAAAGTCATCCCTTTCCGAAGAGATAGTGATATCGGTCCTCGCGCCAGCGTTTTCGATCAGTGTCACGTACTTGTCATAAACACTGTCGATACAAGCTGTTTTGATCCGACTGGCAGAAGATCGTACCCCTTCCTCGCTATCAAAGCGCGAACCAAGAAGTTCGCCACGAAGACGATACATGAATCTAAGACCCATAGTCGGAAAGATCGACACGACTGAGCTGGGCAACACTTCGATCAAAGAAAGGCTGGTGCCTTTAATTTTTTTGACAGACATTTTCTTCACACTCTCCACCGCTTGGCTTCTTCGAGTTTTCCCTATAATCCACGTCGCTACCGTGAACTTAGTCTGTATTACACGCCCAGACTCGGCCATATTAAGAAGATCCAGATCACTGACCAGAAAGACGGCCAGACAAAACGGCAAAGGGTCCGCTCTCCTCGTTCACTAGAACATAATTTGTATAAGTAAACAAGTGTCTGACAAAGTGCTTATTGAGGTTATCATTACCAGATGAAAAAGAAGGTTCTATTCTTGATAACTAAATCCAACTGGGGCGGAGCGCAACGTTATGTTTATGACTTGGCGGTTGGACTACCCCGAGGTAATTTTGATGTAGTTGTAGCGCTTGGTGGCGACGGCCCACTTGCTACTAAGCTCCAAGCGGCCGATATTAAAGTGGTCAGAATCCCTTCCCTCCAACGAGATATCTCTTTAGCGAAAGAACTGAGTTCCCTACGAGAAATTTCAGACATCATTGAAGCTGAGCGGCCGGACATTCTCCATATAAATAGTTCCAAAGCGGGTGCTTACGGCGCACTGATTGGAAGACTACGCCGCGTACCAAAAATAATTTTTACCGCTCACGGCTGGGCTTTCAATGAAGACCGCCCGCTCTGGCAACGATTGATCTTAAAAAAACTTCACTGGTTGACCGTACTCTTGTCTCATCACACAATCGCCGTTTCAAAGGAAGTTGTGGAGCAAATGAACTGGCCTTTTGCCAAATCCAAAATGACCGTCATCTACAACGGTCGTGACCTCCCTCATCTGAAGAGTCGTGAAGAGGCACGCGCCATTCTTATAGGAAATGAACCGCGGTTACAAAAATATAAAGATGATTTTTGGTCAATGACGATCGGTGAACTACACCCCATTAAAAGACACGACGCTGTCATTAAATCTATGAAGGAAGTCGTGCGTCGCTGGCCACACACTCGCCACCTGATCATAAGCGGCGGACAAGACGAGGTGTATCTTCATCGCTTAATCAAAGCCTTAGAACTGGAAGACTATGTTTTCTTAATGGGTACAATCGACGAAGCGGCGCAATATTTGAAAGCCGCCGATATGTTTATTCTTGCCTCAAGGAGCGAGGCAATGCCTTACGTAATAATCGAAGCTTGTATCGCTGGATTGCCGATAGTCGCGACATCCGTTGGTGGCATCCCTGAAGTGATTGAAAACGGTAAAAGTGGTCTTTTGACCACACCACTAGACAATAAAGCCTTATTTGAAGCCATTTTTGAGCTTAGGACAAATCCACAAAAAAGAGCCACGTTAGCTGCATCTGCTCTAGATCGAGCTAATCACTTTACTTTTGATCGAACTTTGAAAGAAACCCTGTCTCTCTACAACGCCTAAGTGTTCACTAAATCAATTACGTGAGGAGTATTTCTTCATTCTTGTAACGAGACATCGTGTAACGACTCATTGCCATTACGATTCCGAGCGCTATCCATTCCACTAGTAAGTGTGAACCACCGTAGCTCATAAACGGAATGGTCAATCCGGTCACAGGTAATAGTCCCAAATTCATACCCACGTGTATCGTAAAATGCGCGACAATAAAAAGCGCTACACCGCTAGCAAAGAGGCGTTCAAAGTTGGTAGCACCGAGTTTAGCGAGAATAAGTAAACGCCACACAACTATTCCAAAGAGGGTGAACAAAACCAAAGAGCCTACCAATCCCCATTCCTCAGCGAAAGCAGCGAAAATAAAGTCTGTCTGATATTCAGGAAGAAACTCGAGCTTGGACTGTGTACCGTAACCAATCCCCTTTCCTACCCACTGCCCACTGCCGGCCGCAATGATTGATTGATAAACATTGTAGCCAGTGTTTTGAATGTCCGCCAAAGGATCGAGGAAAGTATGAATACGTGCCTTCTGGTAATCCAATAACACAAAGTGCCACATTGCACCGAATGTCACCGCACCGATAGCAAACACAATCAAAAGATGCCGCAAGTGGATACCTGAGATTAGAATCATACCGAACCAAATCGCAAAAATAATCAGGGCCGAACCGAAGTCCGGTTGAATGAAGACGAGTGCAAAAATAACAAACGTGTACAGTCCTGAAATGATTATGTGTCTAAAATCGCCGATCATTTCGTGGCGTTTAGAAAAGTATTTAGCCAGCAGTGCGATTAAAACCAGCTTGGAAAACTCTGCTGGTTGCAGTGAGAAAAACCCCAAGTCGAAACGGCTTTGCGCACCAAGCGTCACTTCGGCAAACATAAGTACAAAAAACAAAAGCAACACGACCGCTACGTACACAACAAAAGTGGTGTGGCCGGCGCGCAAAAAGCGGTAGTCCGGAATCATAAATAAGAACATCGCGATGATGCCGAGCGCGAGCCAGATTATCTGACGCTCAAAGAAACCGTTGTCGCCATGGAAGGTATACATAGTCGCCAGCCCAAGCAGCGACAGCGACAAAGCCGATATAAATAGCCAAGGGTCTAGGCCGGAAAAAGTGTTACGAAAAAAAGACGTCACGGGTATATGGTATATGGTATATGGTATGTCGTATATAGGAAAGGCCGATGGCTTCACCGTCGGCCTTGGCGCGAAGCGCCTCCTATTTACCATATACTAAATTCTATCTACTACCGTAACGGTACAAAGCCAGAAGTTGATTTTGGCACGATATCGATCACCGCCGCACCCTCTTCACATAAAGCAGAGGTGATGGTTTGATAAATCCGATCAACATCTCCGACACTAAGCGCCTGGTAGCTGTGTGCAGGAGATGATGCAAGAGTGTTTATGAAATCCATTTTGACAGATTCCCCCAACCCAATCGCGTATATTTCGGTATCCTGTGCCTTGGCAGCTTCGGCGGCAGCGAGAGCGAATGCTTCGGCTTCTGCAGTCTCACCTGGGGCTGTTGCCAGACCGTCTGTTAAGAGAACTATTACTTTACGAGCGTCGCTATTGTGGCGTTCTGAAAGTAACTCAGCCGCTGCAGCATTGATACCTTCGCCTGTATTTGTATAACCGAGCTCAGCCTCAGCAGCTATCTCGATAGCACTGATTGTTGTTGCAGCGACGGAATTACCGAGCAAGGTCACCGTCTGTGCTTCTGTAGCAAAAGTAACGACTCCTGCCTGATCCTGTTCGCCGAGCCGGTTTACGAAGCGCGCAGCGGCAGTCTTAACTGAAGTGATTGGCTCAGGAGGATCAGGCTGATCGTTGTTCATACTGCCAGAAACATCGATTGCCACCATAATATCTGTGGGCACCTCACAGCTCCGAACTGTTTTAGCAATTGGTTCCGGCCACGTGAACGCTATTTCTGTATCGCTTCGCGGAGAAAAATTATCAACGAAAGTACGAGATGTTGCCAGAGCAGTGCCGCTGGCGTCGAATATGGTAGCCACCACTTCAACCTCTCTCACCTCTTCAAGACCATTGTTTCGTAAATTGGCCAAAAGACGGGGTTTGTTGTCCGCATCTTCAAGGGTACGGTCAACCACAGTGAAATGCTCTCTTCCGACCGTGGAAGGTTGCCATAATTCCGGTGGAGTAACTTCGATAAAAGTATGAGTGGGAATTCTACGACCAGTCTCTACCCGACCCTCAAAGATCGGGTACTGGCCGTTCGGTGGCAAAATAGTGCTACCGCTACGGGTCGTGATAATGCCGGCATTATCATAAAGAGTGAAGGTGTATTCAACGACCGGTGCCGCGGCAGTCGCGTTGTTGTTTTCCACGTAAGCTACTGCGTTATATAAACCTTCGGTAACCCGGAAAGAACGCGCCCACTTAACTGTCGGTTCTGTTACAGCCGCAACACAAATACGTACGCACGATCCGCCGCAGTCTATACCAGCTTCGTCATTGTTTTGCGCATTATCAAAACAACCAGGTGCTTGGTAGAAATAAGCGTAATAAATCCACCCGCCAACCAAAAGAAAAAAGGTTGCGAAACCAGCAAAATATTGCGCTCTTCGCCACGCTGCCCAAACTTTGGTAGTTCGCATACGAAAATATTTTAACACGCGCAAGCCTTCGAAATACAAAAAACCCAGACTTGGAGTCTGGGTTTTTTGTAATGGTGGAGAATGAAAATATTAAAATCTTGAAGTTGGCGCCTACCTACTCTGCCCCAATAAAGGAGTACCATCGGCGATGGAGGGCTTAACTTCCGTGTTCGGAATGAGAACGGGTGTACCCCCTCCGCTAAAGCACCAACTTCAAAACTTCAATATTATATTTTCAAACTTCATCACAACAAGAACGGTTAGTTCTTGTTGTGATCTACATATCTTCTTAACAGATTCACACACTTGACTCAAAATTGTATCAGCGATGTACAGTATTCCTTGCAGGAAATACGTCCTATTAGTACTTCACGGCTCAACGCATTACTGCGCTTACACCTAAAGCCTATCAACCTGATCATCTCTCAGGGGACTTAATGATTTCTAATCTTAGAGTTGGCTTCCCGCTTAGATGCTTTCAGCGGTTATCCATTCCCAACATAGCTACCCGGCGGTGCCGCTGGCGCGACAGCCGGTAGACCAGAGGTCAGTTCATCCCGGTCCTCTCGTACTAGGGACAAATCTCTTCAAAAATCGACGCCTGCAGTAGATAGGAGACCAACCTGTCTCACGCATTTCGTTTACTCCGATTACTCAGAGGATCGGACTGTAGCTTCATCGGTTCTCGATGACTAACGTTCAGTCTCTACGGGCCTGTCATATAAATATGATAGTTCCCTCGGTATCACCCTCACTTGCGTGGTCGGGTTTTACCGATATCAGTTAGTTTGATCACATATATTCCTATATATGACCGCCGTGACATTGTTGGTTCCTTGTATCTTTGTTCAAAAACGAAATTTTTTATAACACTTCCTCAAAGGGATTTAGACGGTCGAATCACTAAATGATCGACGTCTTCCTTATTCTCATCGAATCTTGGTTAGACGTCGAACAACTTCGTTGCTCGACGGTCTAAACCCAGCTCGCGTATCTTTTTAATTGGCGAACAGCCAAACCCTTGGCACCTGCTCCAGCGCCAGGATAAGATGAGCCGACATCGAGGTGCCGAACCGTGCCGTCGCTTTGGACGCTTGGGCACGACTAGCCTGTTATCCCCAGGGTAACTTTTATCGGGTAATCTCCGGCGGCATCTAACGCCAACCATCGGTTCACTATGCTCCACTTTCGTGTCTGTTCGGCATCTACGCCTTACAGTCAAGCCAACTTTTGCCATTGCACTATCGGCACGGTTTCCATTCGCGCCTAGTTGACCTTGAGACCCCTCCGTTACTTTTTGGGAGGGTAGCGCCCCACTAAAACTGCCTGCCACTCACTGTCCCGAACGCGTTTGTCGCGTCCGGTTAGAAACTGCCCAATTTAAGAGTGGTATTTCACTGGCGACTCCACGTTCCCCGAGAGGAACGCTTCAAAGTCTCCCACCTATTCTACGCATAAATCAAACAGCCCCAATAAGAAACTACAGTAAAGCTCCTGGGGTCTTTTCGTCTAACTGCAGGTAGGCTGCATCTTCACAGCCATTGTATTTTCACCGAGCAGGTCCTTGAGACAGTTTCCCAGTCGTTACGCCATTCGTGCACGTCGGAACTTACCCGACAAGGAATTGCGCTCTATAATTCCTTCTTTTATGAACTGGCCTTACCAGTTCGTACACAATAGGACTCTATCTTCACCCTCTATTGCTAGGTGGGGTGTGCAACATTTGGTCTCTTGTTGGTTGCATTTGGAAATATTAATGATTACTCACTAATAAGGTAACTATGGCTCGGGCTGTTTAACTCTACAATCGTTCTAATCCGTAGAGCAAACTTCCCGAAGGAAATGTGCTCTACCTTAGAACGATTATAGTTATCGCTGACATTGACGGGGGCTTACACAGTCCAGCAAAGCATCCGAAGACACTTCACCCCCCGTGCTTAACCTTCCCGCATTGGTCAGGCGTCACCCTCTATACATGGACTTACGTCTTCGCAGAGAGCTGTGTTTTTGTTAAACAGTCGCCAGGAAATCTTTCGCTGCGGCCTCTCCTTGCGGAGAGGCAGGCCTTATCCCGAAGTTACGGCCGCTTTTTTGCCGAGTTCCTTAAGGACCCCTCACTCGTTCGCCTTGGTCTTCTCGACCTTACCACCTGTGTCGGTTTGCGGTACGGAACCGCTACGTTTAACCCAAACGAAGTTTTTCTTGGAAGCGTGCTCCTTAAATTTCTTTGGCCGTAGCCGCAGATTCAGACTCTACTTGGGTTTGTGCTGCCCGGATTTACCTAAGCAACGCCCTCATAGCTCCAGCACCAATCCAGTAAGATGCTTTAAGTACAACCCTCCGTCCCTCCATAGAAACGTAGTGGTGTGCAGGAATATTAACCTGCTATCCATCGCCTCCCCCATTCGGGATCGGCTTAGGACCGACTAACCCTTCGCTGATCAACATAGCAAAGGAAACCTCGGTATTTCGGCGGACGGGGTTCTCACCCGTCTTGCGGTTACTTGTGCCGGCATTCTCACTTCGCATCGCTCCAGATGGGGTCTCCCCCACCATTCATCGCAGATACGAACGCTCTCCTACCACTCTCACTTTCCGAAGAAAGTGCGAATCCGCAGTTTCGGTAATATGCTTGAGCCCCGATCATCTTCGGCGCAAGGACTCTCGACCAGTGAGCTGTTACGCTTTCTTTAAAGGATGGCTGCTTCTAAGCCAACCTCCTGGCTGTTGGAGAATCCTCACCTCCTCACAAGATGCACTGAGCATATATTTAGGGACCTTAACTGGCGATCTGGGCTGTTTCCCTTTCGACCAATGGAGCTTCTCCCCCATAGTCTAACTGCCGTGCTGTGGCCACATGGTATTCGGAGTTTGATAGAGACAACGAGATTTCTCCCTGTTTGTCTCTTCCAGTGCTCTACCCCCAGTGGAAACACACGACGCCAACCCTAAAGCTGTTTCGGAGAGAACCAGCTATTACGGAATTCGATAAGCTTTTCACTCCTTACCACAAGTCATCCGATGATTTTGTACGGTCAACCGGTTCGGGCCTCCACGAAGTTTTACCTTCGCTTCACCCTGCTCATGGCAAGCTCATCCCGCTTCGGGTCGTATACCTACGCTATATTCGCGCTATTCACGCTCGCTTTCACTGTGCCTCCGTGGGTTTACCACTTAGACAAAGCATAGATATACACTCGCCGGCTCATTCTTCAATAGGCACGCCGCAACCCCTAAAGGCCGCGACTCCTTGTAAGTGTATGGTTTCAGATCTATTTCACTCCCCTCTCCGGGGTTCTTTTCACCTTTCCCTCACGGTACTTGTTCACTATCGGTCTTTACAAATATTTAGCCTTACCAGTTAGTACTGGTGGATTCATCCGAGCTATTCATGTCTCGGACTACTCAGGAACAAGATCAACAGAGACATATGCATTTCAAATACGGGACTGTTACCCTCTAGGGTCGAGCTTCCCAGCTCGTTCTTCTATACATATATTTGGTAACTCTGCGCAACTAAATGCCAATCTTGCCCTACAACCCCTTAAGTATTGCTACTTATGGTTTGGGCTATTCCCGTTTCGCTCGCCGCTATTCAGGGAATCGCAAGAACCTTCTTCCTGATTACAATGGCGCAACCTTGCGGTTGCAATAATCAGAAAGAAAGTTCTATATATTGCTTTCTATTCCTCTAGGTACTGAGATGTTTCACTTCCCTAGGTGCGCGTCCTCATACAAGGACCATCAGCGTAACTGATGGGGTTTCCCCATTCGGAAATTTCCGGATCAAAGGTTGATTGCCACCTCCCCGAAACTTATCGCAGACATTCCACGTCCTTCATCGCTTTGTAAAGCCAAGGCATCCACCATACACCCTTACATTCCTGCAAGGAATGCTGTACACCGCTGTACAATTTTGAGTGTCGTGCGCGCACTTACGCGCGCACTTCTTTTGTGTTGTCTATCGGGAGACGAAAAGACCTCCTTGCGGATTTCTTAAACCCGATAGACTACCTGTTGAGCGAATTTGGCAAAGCCAAATT
>Ga0209542_10000548_pt1 | contig 90702 bp, 97 predicted proteins | sample RifCSPhighO2_01_FD_184028 | JGI IMG/M metagenome (GOLD analysis project Ga0209542, IMG submission 184028) | Soil microbial communities from Rifle, Colorado - Rifle CSP2_plank highO2_0.1 (SPAdes) (version 2) | ecosystem: Environmental > Terrestrial > Deep subsurface > Rock core/Sediment ...
TCAAGCGCTTCGTAAAAGACAAGGACCTGCGTATTCTTTTCCAAATGGGACTTACTTTGAGGGAACTTGAAGACTGCAAAAAAGATTTTGAACCCCTGCGCGGCAGAATAAAAAATCGCTATAATTTTAAAGGCCTTCATATAGCCCAAATTGTCCAAAACGGGATTTTTAGCAAGTACATCGGAAATATACTTGATAAAGCGTCTACCGATGAGGAGTTGGGCTTTGAGATTTTGGAGCTTTTCGACAAGGTGGAACATAATGTAATATTTATCAAGGCCGCGGATAACGACAAGCAAAAAATACGGGAAATATTGACCAGAATAGACGCTAACTCCCCAAAGACTTTCATTATTTCCAGCAGCGGGACTGCCAACGCAATCTGCAAGAAAATACACGAAAAGCTTATGAAAGAGTTGTCGGGCTACGTATCCGAAAGCTGCTCAACCGAGAATAAAGAAATATATTTCTTAAACAGAAAAGAGGACTAACCTGCAAGTACCGGAAGGCCGTGAGAGCCTCGCCCTCAAAGACTTCGATATGTCATCTGATTTTCCAGCTGGAATTTCTGTCTTTTTAAGGACTGTCAAATCCTGATAGGAAACTGCTCACGACACGTCCAGATGCACCTTTTTCTTAAGCCCCGAGCTATCGCAATATGCCATTCAAATCCACAAAAATGACGGCTATGACAAAGCATAAAAAAGCTCCGCCCAAGATTTAGCCATGAAAGAAGAGATGGACAAGAAACGCAAGGAAGAATGGATAGAAGCATGGTTCATGATTGAAGTCATGGCAGTTGACGAAAAAGTGGCTACCGAAGCCCTGGAAAAGCACATCGAGAAGCTGGGCAAAGAGGCTTTTGTCTATGAAAAACTGGTTCAGGAGCCGGTAAAAGTCGAAAACCCGACTTCGAGGATAAAGGAAGCTTACTCGAGGATATGCGAAGTCAAGCTTTTCACAAAGGATATCGAATCCCTGGTAAGACTGGTCATGCTTTACGGGCCCGCCGCCGTGGAAATACTCGGCCCGAAGAAAAAGGCGGTCAGCATGGAAGAGCTGCAGAACGTTTCCAACAACATCGCAGGCGTCATGCACCAGTTCGCGTCAGCAGGCGTGGGCGGCATGGTGATTACGCCAACGAAATAAGCATCAAATTCCGCCGCATTGAGTGGGCGGGCACAAAAATCCCCGCTTAAAAGCGTGGGTTTTTAAGCCTTGGATCATATGAAGAATTATGAAAGCCCTTTACGCCCTGTTTCTTCTGCTTCTCGTTCCTGCGTCGTTTTCAGGCGTCATTAAAGACTGGGATACCGCGGTTTCCCTGTCCGACGACGGCACTGCCGCATGGTCCGTGAAAATAGGCTTCGACGGCGCCGTTGAGAACGTATATTATATAGTTTCTTCTGTCAGCGACCTGCAGGTGACGGCTGACGGCAAGCCGGTGAAATGTGAGGCCGAAGCGGTGGGCGTCGGAACCTCGATAAAATGCAACGTAAAAGCCTCGAATTTCACATATGCATTCAAGGCAAGCGACATGATATCCCGGCAGGGCAGCCTGAGCTCGTTCAATCACAGGTTCAACATTCCGGTTGCCACGGACCATTATACGGTAAAGATAGAACTGCCGGTGGGCGCGGCCCTCGTTTCAGAGGAAAAGCTGAGGGGAACGGGCCTGCTGCCTTTTGAGCCCGTCTGGGCAGCGGAGAACAACAGGACTTCGTCCAAAGGCTCGGACGGAAGGGTAATATATGTCTCATGGGTGTTGGCTGCCCCAAAGGTCGGAGAAGGCATAGACACGAGAGTAATATACGAAAGCTTTGACACAGGGCTCCAGACAACGGCATTTCTCATGATTCTTCTTGTCGCGATAGGCTTCGCAGTGGCGGCCTTCATGATGAGGCGAAGGAGCTACAAGCACGTCCTGCCCGTGCTTACCGAGCCGGAAAGAAGAACCATGGAAATACTGCTGAGGGAAGGCAAGCCCGTTGACCAGCGCACGATAATAAAGGAACTGGACTACTCCAAGCCCAAGGTTTCGCGGCTTGTGCACGACCTGCAACAGAGGGGCCTTATAGAATTGGAGAGGAAAGGCCGGAATAACCTCCTAAGGCTCAAAAAAACGGAGGAAAAGACCGCCAAAGAAACAGAGGTAAAAAAACAATGAAATCAGCCTGTATCAACAAAATATGAACATTAGAACTTTTAAATTATAAATATTTGCCATGTAAACGTTTAAAAGCTATATTTATTATGCAACGTTTGCGAACGGAAACCGTTTCAAGTCAGGCTTATATATATACCCTGCCCATTATTGGTTTAATAAGCGAGCCAAAACCTCACTATCGTCTCGTTTAGAACGGCCCTAACGGGCTTGTAAACAAACAAGGTGGCATGCAAATGCAATTAAAGAAACTCGTTGCCGCAGGCGCTTTATCCGCGCTCATGGCAGGTTCCAGCCTAGGATTTGCAGCCGGCCTTGCTGACTACCCACAGCCTTTCGTATCCGCCCAGGGTACAGCCGACTTCCTTATCGTTGTCGGTTCCCAGGGAACGGACGCGGCAGGCTTGGCCAGCGACGTTGCAGGTGCAGTTGACATCGCAGCGTCTCTTGGAAGCAGAGCCAGCAAGCCGACTACAGTAGGCGGATCCACTGGAGGAGTCTCCGTTAACGGAGAAGGAAGAGATATATCTACAGCCAACACGAAACTGTATCTATATGACACGCTTGGCAAGTCTGGAGTGAGAAATACATTAACAAAAGACGATATGCCCGAATTGCTCAAGGACGGCCAGTTTGCGGACTCTGATGCATCAACTACATCGAATTATCAGCAGTTCCTGTATCTGACGCCCGGCAGCACGCAAGACAGCGGCTATCAGGTAAGATATAACAAGCCTGGCGGATCAGGAAGCGAAGACCCGACATACAAGATAGGTGAGATAACGACCTCGCCTGGCAACACTACAGGATCTCCTGCATACCTGTACAAGATGGCTGTAACATTTGACACAGGCATCAATGGCTCCACGGCTGTCGGAGAAAGCTTAACGCTATTCGGTAAAACTTACACCGTCCATTCTGACACATCCGGAACTTTCTCTGGTGCAACAACAGACAAGCTGGTATTATCCGGCGGTGCTGAAGTTGTAGACATGAAAGGCAGCGAAAAGAAAGAAGTCACAGTAGGCGGCAAAACGTATGAAGTCGAGTTGATCGGTGTTTCTTCAACGCCAGCCGTAAGCGTTAGAGTCACTGACAAGGCAACCGGAACTACAGAAAGCAAACTTGGAATAGCAGTAGGATCATCTGCCAAGATAGCCGGCCTTGACGTCTACATTGACAGTGCGCAGCAGCTCTCTTCCACGGTTCAGACAGATAACCTTGCCAAGATACAGCTCGGCTCACAGAAGATAACCCTGCAGCAGGCTACATCCGTCAAGGAAGGAGATGACAACACCGTTGTAAAAGGAACTTATGTCCGCTTCACAACCAGCAATTCAAAGCTTGACGCAATAGACATATATGCAGGCGCATCCGACACGAAGCAAGACTTCCTAAAGATTGGCGGGGAATTAACGGACCCGTTGTTCAAGACCTTCAAGCTTTCGTTCCCGTCTATAAGCACCGAATTAACGGACGAAGCTAACAGGGACAAGATAAGCGTGCAGAACTCCGGAAACGACCTCGTGACCATAACATTGACCGACTGGAGAGGAAAGTCTAATACCGTAAACTTTGGATATATGGCATCCGGCGGGACAACGCAAAGCCTTGCAGACGCTGACGGAAGCACTGTGTGGGTGCAGGAAAATGCCACTGTGGCAGAGAACGATTATATCGTTCTTGACGCAGGCGACTTCGGAAGAATCTTTGAAGTCACGTCAATCAGCCTGACATCCGATGCTTCGTCAGCCGTGACCCTGTCCGATGTCATATCCGGAGACACAATCACAGCAACACTTGGCGCTGACAACCAGGGAACTAAGGTAATAGACGGACAAACCTATTACTTCATGAACCGCTCGTCTGCTTCCGGCAGCCCGAACAACAGGATATCCGTAACATGGGGTGCAGGAGCTACGGCAGGATCTCTAGGAACGTTTACGACTGTATATCCGTCCATCAAGACCAAAAAATCAGCCCACATAGCGTTCATGGATGAAGGCGGAATAAACGTAACAAACAACACTAAGCTGCAATTGCCCACAGGTGCTGTGACAGTAAGCTATACCGGACCGGTAACAGGCGATGAGGACCCAGCCAACTGGACTCTCACGGCGGCAAACAATGAAGATGGAACATCATCTGTTGTGACAAGAATAGGAGGCTCTAGCATAGTCGGGAGCGAGGCCAACAGCGTTATCTTCGAGGTAGGCCTGACAGCTGCGGCAGGAGCAAAATTCAACGTAACAAAAATGGGTGGCGCAAACGGAACCGCTTTCCTCATACGACCAGTAGGAGAAAACAACGCGACAATAACCCATGCATCCCTGTTGCTCGCAGAAGAAAAGGATGACAGCGCTAACGAACACGTCATCTACATACCTACAAACGTTGACACGTCCGGTTCCACGAACAAGGCAGAAGTCGGCACGATAAGATCGTCCGACGACAACTCCACTATGAACGCCAATATGGTAACCCTGTCTGCAACAGACACGAACAAGAAGGCAGGCGTTGACCTCTACGGCACGTATGCACTCCAGAACACCGACGGCCAGGACACGGTAACAATCTACTATCCTGACGACCAGGTTTCTGCAAACATCTTCGTGCTCGCACAAGGCGCAACAACGTCCACGACAGGCGCAACAAGCGGAACGACAGTGCAGGAATCCGTGCCCATAACCACGGCAGTCGCAAGACTTGACAGCGAAGTGCAGGCGGACCAGGCAGCCAAGACGACAAAGAGCTTAATCCTTGTCGGCGGCCCGGTTGTCAACTCGCTCGTTGCTGAGCTTGCATCCGCAGCCAAGACATGGGACGCACAGAAATACCGTGACAACGGCGAAGGAACGTACGTTCTCGACTATGTCGACAACGCCTTCGGCGGTGGAAAGGCGGCACTGGTTGTCGCAGGTCACAGCGCAGCCGACACCCGCGCATCGTCCAAGATGCTCGTCAACCCAACAGGATTGACAGGTATGAGGATGGCGTGGAAGAACGGCGTAGTGCTCGCTGACGCAGTCTAAGAAAAAAACTATTTTCTTTTTTCCCTTTATCATTTTATTCAACTGCTCAAAGCAGTATCATTATAATTTTATGTAAAATATCTGGAAAATGACCTTGACTTAATAAGGCGGGTATACGAGCACGTCAAGAAAAACGGAAAAATAAAGTATGAGCATCTGGACTATGCGAAACCTAACAGAATTCGTGAAGTTTCAACGACTTGGTAATATCTAAACAAAGCCGCAATAATAGAAAACTATATATACTATCTCTCGGCATAACTCTAAAATGAAATTATCATTCTCTATATTATTAGCATTATCTTTCATTTTCATCGCGTCAGTTTCAAACGCAGCTTTCACAGTCACGATAAATTCACCGGCGAATTTTTCCAATACATCGGATGGCACGCCCCAAATCGCATTCACGATAACCGGAGACAATACAACTTACAACTACAGCGTAATCGTTGACGGTGCCATAGACCATGCTGCCGTCACGCAAAGGATAGACAATAACACCCAGCATCACGTCAACCTTTCAGCGCTGATTAACGGAGCGCACTGGGTCGTCATAGAAGGAAGAAATGCTTCTGTTGGCGACACAACAGGATATATAAACTCCACGAATATCACGTTCAATGTCGTTGACCAAGCGCTGGTGGTCACAGATAGGACGGGCAGCATCAATTTCACAGTCGGCGAGCTTAACAGAACTTATACTATGAGCGTAAATCTCAGCCAACTTAATCCCGGCGCAGAAGTATATAACATAAGCATCAAGTTTGTAATGCCTTACGGAATGGTACCGCTTAACGCCACTGGAGCCGTGAACTTTCCGAGTATATGCACGGGGGCAAGGAACTTTACTTTGCATAACAGCACGCATGTTTTATGTGAAGTAAACTATACTGGCACGCCGGAAGCTAACCTAACAACAAGCATACCGACAAGAATATACCAACTCAACGTTACAACAAATATATCAGCATTTGCCGCATATGGCGATGGACAGGCGTTGAATTTAAGCGCATCCTGCAACCAGTGCGTTAATCCCAATGAAACTGTCAGTTATTTCTATGCCGGCAATTACTTCAAGAATCCAAGACCTTCAGTCACATCTTTCGCATCAAACAATGCTACATTAAGAATACTCCAGTGGAACCAGACCGACAAGGGCTATCAGCTTATGGCACCGCTTGAAACATATAACGATACGTTGAAAAGACCGGTATTAGCCAACAATACCTTCGCTGAAATAATGTATTTTGACAAATCATTCTTTGAATTCCCAAGCTACATGAGGCTCTATTCGTACAACCTGACCTTCACATTGGTCTATACGGGAAGTGTGACCAACGCTTCTTTCACATTGAAGTCGCCGGTGAACAATTCTGCGTTCACGAACCAGACGTTATATCCGTTGCTCATCAACACCCAGGTAATTCAGGACTTCCATAGCAACGCCACAAGAAACTTCACCATGGGAATACCCAACCCCACCGATTTCACGGTCTTCTTCAACGGCACGAATTATACCTCTTCGCAGCTCCTTCAGCAGAAGGCGATAAACATAACATTCAATACCGGAATGAGCGGCATCGACCAGAGCATACAGCTCCTTACAATCAATCTCTCGACTATCAACCAAACCCTTCTCAATGACACCAATAACACCCAGATCACGGTATTCTTCACAATCATGGACACGGCCAACAGCAGAACCGTTTCCCCTGTTTATGTGCTCAGCCAGGAGCAGACGGGCTGGGGGATGAACGAGCCGCCTGCATTCGGCGAAACAAAGGCTATGTCAACGGTTGTCAATGTGACCAACGTCCTCTGGAATTATACGCTGGACAACGTTTCGGTAAGCTTCATGATCCCGATGAACGTTACCATGCTAAATGATGATTACAGCACTTTCAAGCAATTCAACATGACGCAGGCCGCTAATATTACCTTATGGAACGGCACGACTTGGAGAAACGCCACGGATTCAGGCGTATCTATTGTGAAAAGAGAAAGTGTCGTCAACTTCACGGAGTCCTTTGGAGGGGCCGATAAGATAATAACCATCTATGTAACGACGTGGGACGTGGTGCTTACAAGCAATAATACTCATGTAACGCTCAGAAACTGGACGCCTTCAAGCAACAGCGCGCAGCAGCCTTGGGCGCGCATAAACTTCTCGGCGCAGATAACGTTCCCGATAATGAGCGAATCCGACGGCGCTGCAGGCTCTGATGGAAATAATTCTTACAACGTGACTACCCAGCTATCGTCAAGCGCGCCCATAAATCTCACAGGCAAACTCGAAGGTCTCAACAGCGCTAACTGCGGCTCGACAGGTGCGGCCTGCAGTATCAGCCTTACCGTAGATGGTACGCCTTACACATCCGATAATTACACGTTCGGTTCGCTCGTGATCAACAATGTGCCTTCCGGCACGCACACGATTTCCGTCAGCTATGTGATACCGTCAACTTCATCGGACAGTTCCACCACAACAACATCCAGTTCCGGCGGGGGAACCAAACCCAACCCCAAGGTCATAAGGAGCTGGACGAACTTGCCGCCCGGACTCACAAAAATGGCGGTCGATGACAAGGAAATAGGCATGAAATCCATAGATATTGAGGTGCTCAATCCGGCCAATAATGTAAGAATAAACGTGGAGAAACTTGCCGGGAAACCGGCCTCAATAACGAAGGAAATATCCGGCGCGGTGTTCCAATATATAGAGATAACGAAAGAGAATATCGTCGATGCCGGCATAAAACGGGCAGCAATAACGTTCAACGTCACCAAGGCATGGCTCAGCCAGAACGGCTACGCCAAAGAGAATGTCGTGCTTATGAGGTTCAACAATGACTGGAGCGAGCTTCCGACAACAATAAAGCACGAGAGCTCTTCGGACGTGGAATTTTCCGCAGAATCGCCTGGCTTCTCCACGTTTGCAATAGCGGCAAGAGCACAGCTGACAGTGCAGGAGCCTGAGAATCCCCCTACACCGCCTGCAGAAACCGTAGCTACCACAACCACGATGCCTGTGAACGAAACGCCATCTACCCCCACGGATTACACCGTGCTTGCCATAGCCGGCCTCTTCATCGCGGCCCTTGCGCTCTATGCATACAGGCACAAGCTTGAAGGCAAAAAAAGCAAAAAGGAATAAAACAGCCCTTGAAAACCGGTAAGCTTTAATTGTTTTTCTTCTGGTTATAGTTATGAATCACGGCATAATCGCTGTCTTGATCATTGCCGCAGCCGTGGCAGGCTGCGTGCAGCAGACCAAGGACCCGCTAATGCTTATCAGAATACCCGGGCATCCCGAAGTATATGCGTTTTCTTACGACATACGGGAAACAACGAATATAGCGTCTAACAACCCAGCAGAAATAAGGAACGCGGTGCTTGCTGCGAACAGCGTGACTTTCGCGATAAACGCCACGAACGAGACGCTGGTTTCCGGATATTATTCCAAGGCAGCGATCAACGTGATCCAGAAGCTGAAGACCTACCAGCTTTACAGCGGCAAGATAGTAGACAACTATTCCGTGCTGGTATATGACAACCAAAGGGGCGCATGGCTCAACTCCACCTCCGAGACAAAACCGGAATTCGGCGACGTGGTCATATGGTTCGATGCAGACGCAGGGCGCATGTCCGTGGACATTGAAAACGGCGTGATATACGTCCGGGGCGACAGCTACGACAACATGGTACGGGTCGCGGACAAGCTTTCGCTGATATTCATGAACGTTGACTCTACCATGCTTTCCGGCAGTTAGGCATATTATTACAGTAAACTACCCGTCACTGTGATAAAAATGGTGATAAAGTGCGGGCGTTGCGAAAACGGAAGGAAATACCAAGAAGCGCTCGCGATTGTTGACGTGCACATTCCCTTTGATTTTCCTTATCGGCGTAGGCACCCGCTCAAGCGGGTGGTTTTCAATATGCGGGTTATAAAATATAGTCCGCAGAACGCCGCCGATTGGTGCCGAGATCCTAAGAATCGCCTTGAACTATGCCGCCAAGGTCGTTTATGTTGCTTATTCTGAAGTTTCTGCCGCGTATGATAACTGCGGGCACGTTCGTTATGTTATATTCCGACTTAATGGGGTTTATGATGTCCGATTCGAGGTTATAATCAAACGAATATACCATGACTTCTGCGGGATGCACCCTCTTGTATGCGCTTAGGATGTATCCCGTTATCTCGCTTTCGTCCTTTCCGTCAGTGTTTGAATAGAGGAAGAATATTTTAGTGAAATTTGTCCCGCATCCGGCGTTGAAATTGTCAACCATCTGTGAATGCCTGAATTCAAGCTCGCTGTAGAGCTTTTTCTGAGCCAGAACCCTCGGGTCGTTCTTCCCTATCTTCGTCTCCAGAAAGCCGATGTTGCCGCCCACCTCGTCCAGCTTGGAGGAGGCTTCGTAGAGGAGATCTTCTTCGCAGGAAAAGTTCTCAAGGGAAGCGCCAATCTCTGCAATATATCTGGTTATATGCGCATTCCCTTTCGTGGTCAAATCCAGATTATAATGAACGGCACTGCTGGCCAGCGAAAATATTACAATGAAAATGACCGTGGCTATGAAAAATGACAATATAACGCGGGCGGTATAATCCATTTCCTTAAGCATCTTCGTTCCTCCATTTCACGTTTTTGGAAAATATGGCGCTGAAAAAGGACAATATCCACCAGAAGACGAAAAGCAGCGAGAACAGAAGTATGAAAAGCGCGAAATTGATGATCACGCCTTCCTTGTAAAGCATCTGCCTTCTGGAAAAATGGAGATAGATTCCGATTATAAAAATGAAGAGGAAGCTGAATATAAACGCCGGCTCGCTGAAGACGTGCAAGAATATGCTTTGCAATGAATACACGCTTATCTCAAAAGCGTCGTAAAAAGCGAAATTTATCGATTGTAGAAGAACGATATCCTTCTGGAGTTCCGCCAAACTCCGGATAACGGCATAAGACATTATCGCAACCGCCAAGAGGACGGAAATTGTGGCTGTAGGTAGTATGACCTTCCCCAGCGTTCCGTACTCAAAACCGTATAAATGGCGGTAATTCCACATGTTCTTGATGAGCCCGACGTACCACCGCTTTCTCTGGATGAGAACGTCGCCGAACTTTTCGGGAGCCATCGTGTATACGACGGCCTTGGGGGCGTTCTCTATGGCGAGCTTCTTGCTTTGTATCCTTAGTGCAATTTCAAGGTCTTCGGTGATGTTGTTTTCTTCAAACAGCCCGTGTTTCTCGAAAAATGATTTCCTATAGGCCGCAAACGCCCCGGGGGTCACGTATATCGCGTTCACGGTGGCGAAGGTTTTTCTCATGAAAACACCCAGATAATACTCTATCTGCTGCACCCTGCCGAGCAGCCCCTTGGGCTGGTATACTCCTATGGACGGGGTGACGGAAACGACCGTATCGTTGTGGAAATGCGCCATCATTTTCCTCACGGCATCCGGCTCTGCTATGGTGTCGGCATCCATCGTTATTATTATTTCATTTTTGGCTTGCCCGATGCCGTAGTTCAGCGCTGCGCCCTTGCCACCCCTTTTTTTCGTGAAAACGGCTATTGGAAAGGACTTGGCTATCGCATACGTGGAATCGGTGCTGCCGTCGTCCACGACTATGACCTCCAGTTTGCCCTTCGGATAATTTATCCCCATGGCGGATTTTATGGTTTTTGCGATGTCCTTCTCTTCGTTGTGCGCAGGAATGACGATGCTGACGCTCTTGTCTTCGGCTTCGGACGGGTTGTCTTTTTTCCTGTAATACGAAGCCATGCTAAGCGCGTAGAAAGACGTTGTGAAAAGGCCTACATACGCCAGAATATATATCAATAGAATATGGAGTTCCATGACAACACTGATTAAAGTATCAGACCCACCTATTTAACCTTTACCTGACGGCACAGCAAGTTTTTGAATATAACGCGATGTTCACGCCATACCACGGCCCGAAGCGCTGTCGGCGACGAAGAATCCAACGGCATTGCCCGAAGTTTCAATCCTTCGTTCTGCGTATGAAATCTCCGCTCTTTGTTATCTCGCGCAGTATTGACGTGGCGTATGCGCCTTTGGGCAACGTGAACTTGAGCGTCAACTTCTTGTTTGCATACGAATGCTCTATGTTCGGCTGGACGAACAGATCTCTTGACCCTCCCCGAAAAGACATGGACAGTTCCCGTATCTTGAAGTCCTGTTCCTGAACGCCCTCTTTTTTCCTTACAAACGGCGGCACAAACGAATAGCCCGGAATCACTGCCGCCTTGCCCGAAGCAAGCATTTCGTTGAAGAGAAGGCTCTGGTATGCGTGCACAAAGAACTTCAGGCGCTTCTTGTCGACCTTCCTTATGCCGGCGAACCGCGTTTTATACATATCATTTATTTCTTTTAACGCCTCGTCAAAACGCCTCCGCACTATGAGCCGCCCTATCTCTGCGTTCCTCCCGCCGGCGCCGAAACGCTGCGGCCCGAAATAATTTGGGAAGGCCTGAAGCTCTTCCAGTATCCTGGTCGGCTTTGCGCCGTGCAGGGTTATCGTGAACCGGTTGCCTGAAAGGTCGCCGGGGCTTATCTGCCGGTCAGTGCGCCCGATTTTTTCGACGCTCACGGAATCGTCATGGAACGTCTGAAGAAGCGGCTCGTAATTTGAAGGGAATGTCACGTATTGCGAAGTGACCGCGAACTTGTCTTTCAGGCCTGCATAGCCTACGTCGGCCTTAAGATGCGAGGCCAGCCTTTTCACGGCCTGCTCGGTCGTAAGGAGCTTCTTTCTCATTATTGCCAATGTATACCTTCCCTCTATGGGCTGCACTTTGCCGCCTAAGATGCGATATTTGCGCAAGAACTTCGGCTCGACAATCTCTTCCACGATAAAATCTTCAGGACTTTTGACCTGTCCGCCTGTTCCGGGCGACTCACCCAAGTAACGCAAGGTTTCCTGTGATTTGGTCAATTTTATCATCCCTTTCAGGCCCTATTCCCAAAGCAGTTACAGTACCCGGTTCAAGCTGGGTTTTGCCGGCATCCATGATCAACGCGCACGGAATTCCGGCTTTGGCGCATCTCTTTTCCAGGTCAAGCAATTCTTTCTCGCTTGCAACTTTGAGAACTATTTTTTTCTGGCCTTCATTCTCCCATGCATCCAGCATCTTCTTTGCCGCTTTTTTTGCTGAAGAATAAGATGCATGAGAAGACTGGGCGGCTAGTTTGCCTTTGCCCATTTTAAGGTCTGTTCTTATGATAATTACTTGTTTATACATTTTTAAGCCCTGCCATTATCCTCTGAACGGCTGTCAGGTTAGTCAGAACCGCAAGGAGCATGATAATATACATGAGATAGTCCGGATTAATAGCTGCCATGAAGACGCCTATAGCAAGAAGAACAAGCCTCTCTGCCCTTTCAACAAGCCCGCCCCCTAAATCTTTGCCTGTCTTTTCCTTGAACGCCGCTTTAGCGTACGTCGTCAGAGACCCACCGAAGAAGTAAATGAATATCCAGTAGTATGCAGGCAGGGCTATTGAAGGAAGACCCGACAGCAGAAGGCCGAATATTATTATCCCTTCCGCGTATCTGTCGGCAATCGTATCCAGGTAGGCTCCTTTCGGCCCGGCTTTTTTCGTGGCTCTTGCGACAGCGCCGTCAACCATGTCAAGAAGGCCCGTCACCGACAGGGCCGCGCCTGCATAGAGGAACTGCTGCGTGGCAAGAAAATATGCCGTGCCTGCGGAGAAGAGAACCGCAATAAGAGTCCACGCGTTTGCCGGCAGGAACGAAAACGCGGGCCCCAAGGCCTTTTCAAGGAAGGCGAATTTGTCCCTTTTGCCTGCCAGCATAACCCTAAATATCGCAGAACCTTTTTAAGTTCGCCGGCAAATTATCCGAATGGAAGGCCTTGCGCTCGCGCTTCTTGAGCAATTCGGATATCTGGGGCTCTTCCTCGTATCGGCCATATCCAGCGCCACGATATTTCTTCCGCTGCCGGGATATCTCGTAATTCCCATTGCTGCCACTACCCTCAATCCCTTCCTTGTAGGCGTCGTGGCAGGCGCAGGCTCAGCCGTCGGGGAGATGACAAGCTACGGCATCGGCCTTGGCGGCAGGAAGCTTTCAGGCAAGGCGAAAAAGGACTTGAACGCATGGTTTGAACGGCTGAAGAACTGGTTTGCCAGATACAACGGCGTTGCGATCATATTCGCATTCTCCGCCCTGCCCCTGCCTTTTGACGTGATGGGGCTGTTCTGCGGCGCGATAAAATACGACGCAAGGAAATTCTTTATCGCCACGCTGTCCGGAAAAGTCATGCGCTACCTGATATTGGCATATGCGACAGTTCTGGGCATAGACGCTGTTGCAGGCCTGCTGCACTGACTTGCCACGGCACTTCCTTCAGCTTCAGGTATTTTATGAATGAAATCACATGCAAGGCGATTGAAACTTACCACGGCACTTCCTTCAGCTTCAGGTAATGACCAAGCCTGTTGGCGGAAAGATGCACTATAGGCGTCATTATAATCAACGCCGCATACACGGAGCCGTCCAGAGCCTGCAGCGGCGCGCTGAGAAGCAGGGCCATTGCAAGGAAATCCAGCTGGTCAAGCAGCGGCGCCGACCCTCCGCGCGGTATGCCAATGCGCCTCTTGATGAAGGCGCCGACTATGTCCCCGAGTATCGCGCCAAAGCTCAGCACGAAAGCGAGTTCTGTCGTCATGAACACGAAATTTGCCGGCATATACGGCTGGGCAAAAACTTGAAGCGTCCCTGCGAGCGTGCCGAACGCGATGCCCGTGACCGAGCCTTCGAGCGTCTTTCCGTCGCCCAGAAGACGGTTTCCCATGAACGTGCGCCCCATATCAAGGGGATGCTTGCCTTTGGCGATCACGGGAAACGCATTGGCGGAATACGCCGGAAGTATGAACCAGAGGGACTGTGCTAAGAGTGGCAGTACCATGGTTTTCTTTGAACGGGAAAGTTTTAATGGTTGCAGCGGAATCTTTATCCGTTCTAACGCCAATAGATAAGCATGAAAGCATCCTTTGACATGACCCTGCTTCTTAAAATCTTTATATTTCTTATAACGGGGCTTATACTTGTGGGCATCGCGGGATGGATATTCGGGAGGTTCTTATGACGGCCAAAAAGGGCATAAGTTCGCTCGTCATGGAGATGATGCCCGTATTGATTATTTTTTTGGTAGGCGCCGCGATAGTATTCATGGTGCTTTCCGGAGCGCTTGATAAATCAAACTTTCTCGCGGCCATAGGAATTCCGTTCTGAAGTGCATGATATATGATTGTCGTCCCGAGGGAAGTTATTCTGTCAGTAATACTCATTTTCGTGGCTTTCATGCTGATGCTGTACATCTTTCCCTCCAACGTCAAGAAGGCCGCTGCAGATACAAACAGCGATAACGACATAGTCGTGGCATTTGCGTCCGAACCTGACATAACCTACAGAAAATTAGGCTCAGGCCATGAATATTCGATTTCCATGGATATTATAGCAAAATATTCACGCAAAATCAACGAGGAAACTGCAGCCAGAATTGATGCAGTCCCTGTCGTAGAATTCAAAGGGAAAAGCGCTAAGATGCTTGTCAGCGAAACAGGCAACGACTATTTTACCTTTACGCCCGAAAGCGCCGAATTCAAGGGCACTGTGACCGCGCATATAGTCAGCAACGAGCCTCCTATACGCGATTTGCGGTCAAACGAATTTGAAGGGATTATGGCTCCTGAAGAATCTGTCGTGCTGAAAGATACGGGAAGCTACCAGATTAAGCTTTCGGAACTTAGGAAAAAATTCCTTATTGCAGGCGAATGCATAGCGTTCTTCAACATTTTATGCGAAAATGACGCCAAGACCGTGCAGCTCAAGGAGTGCAAAGAAGGCGATCTGCCTTCGGAATGCAACAGGATTGTCGGGCTGTGCAATGGCGAAATCGAAATATCGCTGGGAAAAATCGACTGCGGAAAAAGCGCTGAAACAAAGATGATCGTAAAGGGCGGAGGCGGCGGGGAGATATCAGAAACCGTGCACATTAGCTTCTGGAACAAGGGCACCCCGGGCTCGTGCGTTGAAAATGCGATAACTTACGCCGATTTGATATCGCGCCCGGAATGTTATAACGCGTTTCTGGGACGGTATGATGCGGAAAAAGGGCTCCTTGAGGTGGCTTGAATGGAAGACATGAAACGAACTTTGCTCATGGTTGTACTAATTTTCACGGCTATGATGGTCATCATGATGGTGATAAACGAATACAAGAATGAATCCGAAGCCGAAGCGGAACGGTATATAAAAACGTTCGAGCCGGGCCTTCTCACAATAGAAAAACTCCCTGAGCGCGCCCCTCTGTCCTGCAAACTCATGGGCGGCAGTTATGACTATGCCATCAGCCTTCCCGGCATCGGCTTTGCCACGCAGAAGGACCCGGAATTGAGTTTCATAGTCGTGGCGGAATTACGCAAAAATCTCATGGTATTGGGGCAGCTGCCGGAATGGAAAGCGGAAAAAAACCGCGTCCTTTCGCTTGAAGGGGAGCCTTTTCTGTCCGCAGATCTCTATGCAGAGCTCCATGACGAAGTGCAGGAGATAGACGACAGGACCGCGTTCGTTCGGCTGACGGCATGGAGAAACAGCGACTGCATAAAGAGGAAGATAGGAACTGAAAATATCATAGTGGAAGAAGGGACAAATAAAATCGCGGACTCGTCCTATCTTTTGGATCAATGCCCTGAGAGCTACCTAAATTCTGCAAGTATAGGCCTCATGCTGCAAGGAACATGCGCTGGGAGTGTTGTATGCGAGGATGCAAGGGACGAAATGCAGTGCAATAGCATAGAACCGCCTTACGATGTATGTTACTATGAAAGGTCATTCCTTGCTGGCGCTAAATCCGGGGGGCAGTGCTTTGCATGCCCGGTGACCGAGACGTGCTCAGACTACACTCCCGTATTCGACGACTCCGGGAGCGACAAGTGCACGGGCTGCGCATGGGCACGGGCGAACTGCGAATGGTCAGGCAACGAATGCAGGGACAAGCCGGCGTGAAACGCAGGCAAAGAAAGCATAAATGCCGCCATTGCCATAATATTCAGCGAGAGTATGCTATCCCTGAACATAGAAACATTGGTAAGGGCCGGTTGGTCTATGCTTATAATCGCATTGGTGATGGGCCTGGCCATGAGCATATTCCTTCCCAACTCGGATTTCCTTACCGATAAGATAACAAGCTTATTCAGAATTATAGGCAGATAAAATGAAACCTGTCGAAATTGCTGTTTCAATGGCCGCAATGCTGATACTTCTGGCAGTGCTTCTGGCTTACATTTCAAATGCCAATATAGATCTCTGGAGCATCATCAAGGGGTATCTTCCATGAGCGAGACCACGGTCCTTGTACTTAACACGATGACAAGCCTCTTTGTAGCTATAATAGTCATAATATTCATTGTAGTATTGTTTGCCGACCTCAAACCGTATGAACAGATATCGTTTGCAAACACGGAAAAGCTCAGAAGCGCCATAGAGGAAGCCTGCTTTATCGGGCCGGGAAAGGAAGTCGAAGTTGCCAAATTCGGGATGCCGCAGGGAAGCACGACGTATGCCCTGCAGGCCGCCGCAAAGATAAAGATGGACGCCGATCCGGAGTACCTTTTATATTACGAGGCATTCCCGATCGGCGAAGCGGTGAGCTGGGAGACGTATCTGCACGACGGTTTGCCTCAGGCAATCGTATTCGCACAGATAGATTACGGAGACGCATTCACGCGCGAGCAGTTTCTCCAATTCAAGGAAGACGTCCGCGCGAAAGCCCTCCCGAAGCTTCAGGAACTCGGCATAGAAAATTACGAAATAGCCGTGAATAACATAATACTTCCCGAATCAACGGACCTTTTGAGCATGGAACCTGCAAGAACGGGCGGCATCAGGCAGAACGCAGGCGCAGGAAAACGCAATCCTGACGGAACATTCGTTCTGAGCTACAGCCCGTCGGATTTCAACAAGACGCTGGTCAAATATATGGCATGCGGCGCAGGTTCGCTTTGCGTAAAGACGCCTGCGGCCGTGTACACGCTGCCTCTCAAGAATTGTGCAGCGGCAACCGGCGATCCCGAAGTCGCGGCTCCTGCGCACATAGAACTGAATGCCAAAGCCGTCAGCCTTTATGATGCAATTAAAGGCATCATAACCCCAAGCCCTGCAGGATTGGTACTGCCCGTTCTTCCGGCGGACATATATGCGCTTGATGACAAGGACCAAAGCAATTTTTACCTGAACAGCCCCTGCCAGATAGACAAGATAACGGTGCGCGTGGGGGAATGCACTTGCGACAAATATGCAAAATACCCGCTTTATTCATATGACGGCGAGAAGTTCTACAGGTCGCAGGAAAATTCCGATTATAGTTATATATGCATGGACGGCATGAAGCGCGAAAAAGCCGCTGATGAGGCGGCGAATGAAAAGCCCCCCAGTTGCGTCATCGTGGAAACACAGGAGAGGCAGAACGGGGGCTGCTACACATACAACCCTCCCTTCGGCTTTATACCGGAAACCCCCGCGATAAACGACCGCCCAACGCCTGTCAAGGACAATGTAATAGCTGTCGAGAAGAACATTTTCATTTACACGGTACCGACGGTCAAGCCCTCGGAGATCGCCGCGATATGGGACAGGATCAGGGGCAAAGCGGGCGGCGTGACATGGCAGTGGCCGTGGAGCGCCCCGCGCTAAAGGATATTAGAGCATCAGGACAAGTATCGTCATGAAAGGCATGATGATGTTCTTTACTATCCTGCTTCTGGTGACCGCCATAGTCATAATCGCGGCATACAGCCCGCTATATCAGGGCGCGGCCCAGGCAGGGCAGCTCTCTGCGGAAAGATACGCCTCGGAAATATCCGGAATTATTAACATAATGCAGCAATCGCCTCCGGGCACGAGCCATTCGTATGAGCTTCCGGACAAGGAATGCATCCTTACCTTGGGCGACCGCGTAACTATGACGCTTAGTCCCGGAGAAAAAGAAGCCAAGGCGTCTGTCGGAACGATACAGTATGCAGCCGCCGTCGTGCCTGCAAGATTTGACTGCTCCGAGCACGACCAAATTGTATTTGAAAGAAATGAAAACATAATAATTGTGAGAGGCTGATAATTTGTCAGAAGAATTTCCAGTTCCCGATGAGATTCTTGCAGTCATTCGTATGGTAGCATTCGGCATTTTCATAGTAGCTATGGTACTGTTTATGACCAACGTGTACACGACTACAGGACTCGATTTCACGCAGAAGGCCTCGCGTGAGATAGGAAACACGCTGCTATCCGGTCCCGCTACCGAGCAGAGGGGGATATTCCTCGCCGAAAAACTCGATGAATATATGGCAAGTCCGCTGCAAGAGCCTATAGGCCGCCACTGCAGCATGGCATATCACATGAAAATAGAAAGCCTTGATCCCAAAATAAAAAATGCCGACGGAGGAAACGCATGGGAATTTGGGTTTGAACCGTCGGATGTAAGCAAAGAATACTCGAACGATGCCGAAAAAGAATTTGCAGTTGCAGTCAGGCGCGGCGAATATACGGGCCCTGCAAAGCTCACTATAAAGGTCTATAGAACATGGCTCACGGATGTATCGTGCATGCTTGCAGAAGCTTATGCAACGGGCCAGGCGCAAACGCTGGCTACTTCGATTGCGTGCGTAGAGACCCAAGAAACCGCCGTGCCGGGACTTGCGGGCTCACGGATAAGAGGCGAATATTGCAATTTATATTTGAAAAAAGAATCCGGCCAGCTTTGCTACATTAAAGCAGAAGACGGCAGGGAGGAAACGCGGGGATGCCGCACCATTGACGATGCGCTGCCGTTTGATTCATTCAGGCTTCCTGACGACTTTTACTATTCGCTTGACGCTCACATAGTGACGTATGCATCGCCGCAGTTCGCGCTCAAGGCCGTGCCCCTGCGGAAAGGAGAAACGCTTGAAGCTGACAACGCCGAGTGCGGCGATTACGAGAGCAAGGTCGCAGAAACCCGCGAAGAGATCGGGCAAATTTATCTTTGCATAGACAAGGGGCTGTAAAATGCAGAAAGGATTCATAGACAGCGTTCTTGGGACGAAAATCTTGATTATAGCTATAGTGATATCTCTCATAGTTCTGTTGTTCATGCTCATATGCGTTGAATTGCCGTTCTGCCCGCTGAATCCGGGCCAGGCAGTATACGCAGTAAATTATCTGGACGTGATAAACACGCCTTACACGGTTGCGAGCATACTTACGAACGCCACGGTTGAAGGGAAACCTATAATGACCCATATGTACGAGGCTTTCATTCGGGGGGGGATGGATCCTGCAAAGAAAGAAAGGCTCGGAATAGAGATGTCAAGATTCCTGGGAGAATATGACCTGAACTATTATGAGATAAGCCTTGAGACCGACGGGGAAGATATGCCGATCCTTCAGTCCGGCAGCCTTCAGAAATGCGGCAGCGGCCTGCAGGGCGTTTGCGTTCAGGAAGTTTCCGGCGGGTTCAGCGGCGGCGTTCTTATGGGAAGTTGCAATGCCGGCAAGGTGGAGATAGAAGGCGGCTCGAACTCCTGCAGCCGTTCCTTTGCAGAAGCGCGGAAGGTCTGCTGCACCGCTGCGAGCGAAGAAGATTACAACAAGTGGCTTGATGTAAAATATGACCGCCCTGAAAAGGAAAGAATCGGGGTTGTAAAATGCGGCCCGCTTGAAAAGGGCATATGTTCCGGCGGAGGATGCGGAAGCACGATACGGTTGCCTGAGTATGAAGACGCATGCAAGCTTGCGAACAACGGCAAGGCCCCTTATTGCTGTTCCATCGATCCTGAAGTGCTGGAGATTCAGGGCAAGATTGCCGAGGCCAAGATACCGATGTTCTACAAGGACAGGACGGGTTATGTAAAGGTGACGACCAGTGACTGAACTGAAAGGCCAGGGAGGGATGATACAGTCCCTGTTCATGACCATCATGGTCGTTGGATTTTCCGTAATACTTGTAGTGTTCATATTAACGTCCACCGGGCGGCAGATATTCATGGCGCAGGAAGAAGCAAAGCTTTACACCGTAAACAACGCCTACTGGGCCGCAAACAGAAGCCTTGATACGTTCTGGAAAATCGCCGCCCCTGAATCCGTGTTCTTGCTTGCCAAGGAATCCTCAGGCTGGGACTGGAAGTCCGGCATCACGAAGGAATTCGCGCAAGAACGCCTGTCGCAGAATGCCAGGAGCCTGCTTCCTGACAGGAGCCTTGACATAAACAGGATTGTTCTCAACTTAAACGGGATAGATCCGGAGTTTGAGATACTAGATAACAGAGTCAATCTCCGTGCTAAAGGCAAGATAGGAATAAATTTCTTTGAGTCAAGCGCACGGGCATCTTTCTTGAGGGAGTATTCAGTCGCCGTGCTTCTCCCGCTCATGATAGAGAAGGGCAATGCCATTGAGCGCACAATAACCGAAACAGTCACAGCGCGCCAATATTCAACATCCGATATGAGTTCAATAGCCTACGAAGATGACGTGCGCAACAGGATAATTTCAGCAGTTGCAAGGCTGTCCGGCGGAAACGTCGATGCAAACGTAGAAAGCATCTCTACGTCAATAGAAGCATCGGAAGGAAAGAAAGGCATCGATCTTCGTTATGCCGTCGATTCTGTCGCAACGGATAAAAGCAGCCTCAACCGGCATTTTGACGATACACGGTTCGTGGAAGCGCACTTCACGCTTCCCGTAAGATCCGCAGGCGCAGCAACTGCGCTCAATTGCGCATCGCGGGCAGGGCGATATAACATAGCCCGCTTCGGCGACACCGTATGCTCTGGCGGGCAAATATTCACGTGCGGCACGCCCTTGACGGGCATAGGGGAAAACACGGTAAGCGGCGGAGTTTATGGCAACTATGCCTGCACCGGCTCGTATTTCTGCGACCGCCCGGAAAAGGAGGGCAGCCAGACTTGCTGCCAGGCATTCGGCGGGACATGGGCAGAGATTGAAATATGCGCCAACCCCGAATGCACCGCCACGCGGATAGGATACGAATGTCAGGGCGGCGCATGAAGGAATATATAGCTTAGGTATCAATTATGAAAATGAAAGGTTCGGCACTGCCGGTAGAAACGATTGTTATAGTCATACTGTCCATCATTGTCCTTGTGGCGGTGCTGCTGTTTTTCTTCGGCTCTTTCACTCCCGCGACTGAGGAGCTAAAGGCGCGGCAGACGATAGCAAGCGTGTGCGGCGAATACGCGGCCAAGACGCAATGCAAGGAAGAACAAAACAGCGAATTCTTCACGGTGCCGGCCGGCGACGGCGCTGCTGAGGCAACCGCCGCCCAGATAGAAAAAGGAAGGGCGCTGGTCTCGGCTTGCCGGACTGCAAGCGTTTCGGAATGTGCCGGCTCGACAGAACTCGACGCGGCTTGCGCCCGAATATGTTGCGCTGCATTCTGCCCGCCTTCTGCTGAAGAATGAATCTTTATATAATCCCAGCCCCAATATGAAAACATGAAGGGCGTTTCACTGCCGATAAACACTATTGTCGTCGTTGCGATAGCTGTCCTTGTAATGATGGTCATCGCGGGCTTTTTCGTAGGTGGTTTTCAGCCCACTAGCCAGATACCCCTTAGCACTGCGATAGCAAACGCCTGTGATATTGCAAGAACAACTTATAATTGCGCGGAAGTTTCTCTAGTCAGTGCGCGAGTCACATATACAAAAGCAGGAGAGGAGGAGCCAGCTCCTGTTACGCTTGGAGAACTTTGCACTATTTCTGGAATCGCAGAAGGTCCGGAATTTTCTAAACAGTGCCTAGCTAGATGCGGTTGCTAACTCATATATATTTGTATCAATTATCTAAAACCACTTATTCAATGATTTCTGGCCGGCGGCCTTTGTTTCCTGGATTCTTGCAAGACCGCTCTCTATGCGTTCAATAGAAAACTCATGCCGGTTACACAGTATCTCTTTGACGTTTTCAGTGTCAAGGGGCTTGAATTTTATCTCGTAAGCGGCTTCTATGGGCGTGTAGAAGAAGTCAAATATTTCCTGCATAGGTACTTCAAACGGCCATTGGATGTTAGGAAGAATCTCATTGAGTGTCGGATGTTTTTTCACTAGCGCCAATGCCTTCTTCGGGCCTATGCCGTTAATTCCCCCTGGGTTATAGTCTGTCCCAACAAGGATGCCTAATAAGATAAGTTGCTCCCGCGTTATGCCCAGTGATTCTGTCAAGTCCTTGACCGTCAGCATCTCCGGAAATATGTTGCGCTTATTGTTTGAGATCGAGAGGTTCCTTACGACCCGCGAGCACCCGAAAAGGAAAGCATCATAGTCCTGCGTTGCCGCGGCATATGCATCACCCTTGGCAACCATGACAGAACAAAGAGCTTCACCTTCAGAAGGAGCGATTATCCAAGGAATTCCCATAGCGTCAAGCAGCAAACGAGATTCCTCAAGCATCTGATTCGTTATGACTGAAGAACGCATTGCGTACTTTTTTGCTTCTTCGTCATCTCCGCGTTCCCTTGCAGCTTGCCATTTCTCAGCAGCTTCTTTTCTTGCTTCCCGACGCAGTTCTGCGGTTTTTTCCTTCAATTTAGGTGGTTTGCCGTCAAAAACATAGACAAGCTTTACTCCGGCTTCCATAAGATTCAGGGAGCGGTAAAATATCCCTGAGAGATGGGAAGTAATATTGCCGGAAGAATCCATCAATGGCTGTCCATCTCTTTGCCGTATTATTGACAGGAATTGATAAATCCAGTTCAGGGCATCAACTGCAATGATCCTTCCCGAAAGCTCGCTTATTTCTATCCGCCTTCCTTTTGCCAGGGGCGTTAGCTGTATGCCCATAATGTAATTTTCCCCTTGCCGTTTAAATAACTGTAAGATGATTTTTATTGCATGAGAGATGAAACCCATACGAAAGCGCTTGAATTATTAGAAAAAGACTTTAGGATGGTCTGGGACAAAATTTATCCGAAAATGCGCAAGAAAAATACAGATGATTAATAGCCGCCTATATGCAGATATACTGTCTGAAAACAGTAGATTTTTAAACTTTGAATTTAATCATGATGAGATAATTATGGGCAAATACCGAATAGAATACCAGAGATCCGGATGCATAGGCGCAGGCGTCTGCGCGGCACTCGCCGACAAGCACTGGGTCATGGCGGATGACGGCAAGGCCGACCTTGTCGGCTCGCACAAGGAAGGCGAGCTTCACGTGCTGGAGATAGACGAGGCCGACCTTGACTGCAACAAGCAGGCTGCAGAGGGCTGCCCGGCAAATATCATACACATAATAGACAAGGAAACGGGCAAGAAGATAATCTAAAGTGATTCTTATGGCTATAAATGGCGCAATGCCGCTCGGGGAAGTCCTTGAGAAATATCCGGGCGCTGTCGAAGTTCTCAGATCCTTTGACATGAAGCTCGGCTGCGGCGCCGATATGTCAGATACGATAGAAACTGCGGCGAAAATGCAGGGTGTTGAGACGAATCTGCTTCTGAAAAAACTAAATGATCTGAAGCAGGATGACAATGATTCTGATAGGGCATCTGTATCGCTTACTGACGTCGCAGCGAAGAAGATGAAGGAACTTGGAATAGAATCCAAGCCCGGGCAGGGCCTGCGCTTTGGCGTGCGACCCGGCGGCTGCGCAGGCTATAGCTATACCATGGAATTCGACGTGCCCAAGGAAGGCGACGTCATAGCCGAAGACAAAGGCATAAAGATATACATGAACAAAAAGGAAGCCGGAAAAGTCGACGGCTCTACGATAGATTATATTGAAAGCCTTCAGGCTTCTGGCTTTAAAGTGAACAACCCGAATGCCAAGGCGACCTGCGGCTGCGGAAAGAGCGCCTCTGTCTGACAATTTCTTAAGTTGTTAAGATTTACTTCTTCGAGACGTGCAGTAGAGCGCGGCGGTTGATGATAACATATTGCCTTGCGGTGCGAAACTCGTTCATACAGCCAGCCTGTTTATCGCATAGCAGGGCACTTCAAATAATCCCTTACAGCCACAACAGGCTGTGCCATAGGTTTATCAAAACGCAACATCTTGTGCGAGAAAACCATTTATTAAACAAAGCTCCCCAAGATGCATTAGCTTTATAAGAAAGCCCTCAATATATAAATAATGCGTTATTCTGGACAACTTACACCGCTTCTTGGCATAGCAATAATACTTGTGGTCGTTTCTGCACTCGTATTGCAATACGTATTTTTTTCAAATTTTTCAAAGGAAGCTGTCACCATTCCCCCGCAGGAAAACGCCACACCTCTCCCGGAACAGCTCCCTCCGCTGCCTCATGGGGGCGCAGGATCGCCGGACGATGATTCAGCAACGACCACTACCCTCGCGCCGCCGTCACGCCCAGTGCAACCGCCCGGAGGCTACTCGGGAGGAGAGGGAGGCTCTCCCGCTCCTATCGCATCCCCGCCGGAGCCGTCCATCTTTTTGATGGGCAAGTCATTGATAACGGGCATGGCCGCCGACGCATCGCAGATGATACGTTTTCTGGATATGGCAGGAAATGACCTGGCCGTGATCACCAATGACGGCAAATTGGGCATCGGAACAGCCGATCCCGCCGCCAAATTACACGTTGCCGCCGGAGACACAGGCGCATTGATAAATCCAAACGGAATATCCTTTGTCACACCCAGCATCGCGCTGATTGCACAGGAAACGATCCAGTTTTCCGACGGCTCCGGAAAACTCCGGTCAATAATCAAAGCCTTCCCCAACGCGGGCCTTCTTATCCTGTCTTCGGATGAATTGGCTCTCGGCAGCAAGGCAGGCGAGATTATGCGCATCGCCGCTGACGGAAACGTCGGGGTGCGCGACACTGCACCGCCTGCGGCCCTGAGCATCGCAGGCTCCATTCTCACGCAGGGCGGAAGCGGCGACTTGGACGGCAACGCCTTCGTGAATGTGCTTGATATAAACCGCCTAACCGCATATTTGGCCGCCACGGACACGTCTTTATTGTATTTGAATGACTCACAGTACGCGGAAGCCGACATTGACGGCGACGGCAAAGTCACTTATGACGATCTTGGCATAATAATTGGATTTTTCGGCAAAACCGTGCCCTTATCCAAAGAAGACCGCCGCGCTGCGGAGTTTGCGATACACAGGACGTATGGGGCGTGGCAGCCCGGGATATTCTATGTGAACGGCAAGCTTGGCGTAGGGACGCCAAATCCCGCAAGCGATGCCCAGATAAAGGGCTACCTGCAGATCGACACTGCGTTAGGCCCGCCGCCTTCGGACGACTGCAATGAGGAAGCGGAACAAGGCAGGATGAAGTTCAACCCGTCTTCGGACATGCTTTACATCTGCAGCGGCTCGAGCGGCTGGGTAAGCAAGTAATGTCTACTGTAGATCCCGTCTAAAATCAGAAAAATAGGTTTCGGCTTAAGCCGGGCGCCTTTCAAGCAAAACGGAAACAACATCCATACACGCCGATTCAGGCTGCGATTTCTTGATATTTAGTCTCGAATAAGACTTTATCGATCAAGATATTTATTGAATTCTTCCACCGTAAGCCCTGCTTCCTTAATTATAACTCTTGGAGTCCCCCGGTCTATTGTCGTGTGATCCGGAACCACTGTCTGCACAAAGGGCACATCCCTTCCCATTATGATGTGACTGGGTTTTCTTCGTCTGATATAAAAACCGGCTTTTATCAGCGCCCTCACACATTCCTTCCCCGATATAACGGGGAGTCCGGCGGCATTCTGCATATGAATTTTATGAAATGCTATCGCTTATAGTTAACCGAATAAAATTCTGTATATCTTAGCCCGGCAAATCATGTAGCTCACAAGAAAATAATATCTGTTTACTTCCTTATAGAGCTATAGAGAAATATCAGCTATACTACCAACGACATGACCTCGTATTTTTCCTGAGGCACGGGCTTATTGTCTTCTTCCAGAGCTTCTATGTAAAGCGCTATAGCCTCTTTGATGTTCTTCAGAGCTTCGTCTTTCGTTTTCCCCTGCGAAATGCATCCGGGAAGGGACGGACATTCCACTATCCAGAAGCCGTCCTCTCCCTTATACATAAGAACTTGTCTCATAATATCCCTTGAATACTACTAGCCGCCATAGCTATTAATTCTTTCCAGAAATAACATGTTAGACCAAACTGATGTCGCCGGCTTCAACGCTTTCAACGCCTTCAATCTTGCCGATAGCTTCTTCAATCCTGTCAATGCCACCATCGGCGTCTTCCATAGTGAATAGGACCTCAAGTTTCCTAAGACCAAAGGCCACGGGTTTCTCTTCTATGGTTTTCACGTTTATCTGCAGCTTCTTTATCTCATCCTTGATTTTTGCAAGATCAGTATCTACTGATGCGGGCATTATGTTAAGCGTAACTGCAACCATACCCATAGGCGAACATTGTAGCAAAAGCATATATAGTTAACCAAAAAACTGGTAACGTGAGCGACAAAAAGAAAGTCTATATAGAAACATATGGCTGCAGCAGCAACCAGATGGATTCCCAGATAATGGGCGGAACATTGAAGCAGAAAGGATATGAGCTTGTAGAGAACGATGAAAAAGCCGACCTCGTCATTCTTAATCTGTGCTCGGTCAAGCAGAAGACCGAGAATAAAGAAAGGCACCGCATAGAGCAGCTACGGAACAAAGGAAAGAAACTCGTGCTTGCGGGATGCCTGCCTGAGGCTGTCAATCTTGGAAAGGATTATCCTGAATTGAGCCAGATAGGAACCAACAGGGTTGCGGAAATAGAAACCGTGGTCGACAATACACTAGCCGGCGAAAAGACCGTATTATTAGGCAAGAGCAAGACGCCGAAGGTTCTCATGCCCAAGATACAAAACGGCACGATACGCATAATGGAGGTCCAGTCAGGCTGCGGTTATTTCTGCTCATTCTGCTCAACAAAATTTGCCAAGGGCGGACAGTATCCTTATCCCGCAAGGGACATAGTCAAGGAGATCGAACTTTCACTGGTTGAAGGAGTACGCGAATTTTGGATAACAGGACAGGAAGTTGCGGGTTACAACGACAATGGAATCCTTCTTCCAGATCTGATAAACAAGGTAACTGCGCTACAAGGTGATTTTTTCATTCGCATAGGCATGCTTCATCCGGCATCAGTACTGCCGATAATCGATGAACTGATTGAAGCATACAAAAGCGGCAAAGTCTTCAAGTTCCTGCATGTGCCGCAGCAATCGGGCAGCAATTCCATGCTCAAGAAAATGAACAGGAAAAATTCCACCGATGAATACAAAATAGTCATCAAAAAATTCAAGGCGGCATTTCCGGAAATGACCGTATGGACGGATATCATTGTCGGGCATCCGGCAGAGACAGAGGAGGAATTTGCAGAAACCGTAAGGTTTATAGAAGAAACTAGGCCAGACTTCGTGAATATTTCCGCTTACGGCTGGAGACCGAATACCCCTGCAGCTAAGATGAAGCAGGTGGCTTCTGACATAAAGAAAGAACGAACCCGGATTCTGACCCGATTAGTCAAAGATCTCATGCTTGAAAGCAATCAGAGATGGATAGGCTGGAAGGGTACCGTTCTTGTTGACGAATACAAGCCGGATAAAGGCACCTGGCTCGGCAGAAACTATGCCTATAAACCAGTAGTATTGCGTGGCCCGCATTTAGCGGGTGAAGTTGTAGAGGTAGAAATTGCGCGGGCGGAAGATACGCATCTTGAACAAAGCTAGTTAATTCAAAAACCGCAAATATCCCATGATAAAGGGCTGGATTATTATGTTCAAAACATAATAGACGAAGAACGCAACGCCAAGGATCTTGAGTTTCGTTCCAAAGTCATTATTGAGTATTATTTCTCCAAGTATTATCCATGATATAAGCGGGAAGTAAAGATTGAGATAAGGATAATTCAGGCCCAAGTACGGAATAATCAGAGGCACGATGAAAAACGAAATGACCGAAAGAACTAAAGCTCTTCTTAATTCAATATTATGACCAATGTAATTATCAGAAATTACAACTGCGATAAATGCAAGAAGCGCCGAAACCGCCTGGCTTGCAAGAAGCGCCAGGCTTATGCCTATCGTGTAGCCGAGTATGTCAACCATATACTTTACTTTCGCATGGCTTCCCTTAATAGTTTCGCAACCGCGCTCCCGTCGGCCCGGCCGCGCACTTTGGTCATCACGATGCCCATGAGAACGCTTTCCTTCTGGCCCGCATTGGCATGTACCGCTTCATTAACTATAGAACGAAGCTTCTTTTCATCCATGGGCTCCAGAGCCTGCATCATCCCTTCAGCACTCTTGCCCGAAGCTATGCCTTCCAGAGCCTTGGGCACCGCGCTCTTGGGCACGCGACCGGAGGCAGCGTAAGCAAAGACCTTTTCCAGTTCATCCTCGGTTATTCTGTCTGCGTCAAGCCCGCGCCTCTTCAGATCCTTGAGCGTGGAGAGAAGCGTCGTAGCGACAAGCACGGGGTCTACGTTGAATTTCTTTGCCAGATTTTCGTATAAGCAATATTTTTCCGAGCGCGCCAACTGATGGGCCATGTCTTCCGGCATCAGCTTCTTCAGACCCGCTTCGCGCTCTTTGATTGTCTCGGGAACCGAGACCTCGATTCCGCTTATGGAACGGACCGGAACGTCAGTTTCAGGATACATTCTCTCCGAGCCGGGCAGCGGCCGCGTGTATTTCGATCCGGCGCCCTCTGCAACGCGCGTTTCCTTGGGTATGCCGATAAGGCAATGCCGTGCGCGCTCAATGACTGCAGCAACGGCTTTTTCCGGAGTCTTGCCGGCTACTATGAAGACAACGTCGCGCTCGCCGGCGTTGAGAAGCTTTCTCATTTCTGCAAACTCTCTCCCGAGCTTGTACTTCTCCAAATCCTCATCCGAGTGCGTTATGCCGTAGCCGTACGCTGCGGCGTAGCCGGAAAGTTCCTTGCCCAGCGTCTTGTCGCCAAGTTCTTTCTTCATGATGCCGGCAAATCCGGGCAATGCCGATGCAAGAACCCTGCCGTCTGTAAGGGATTTTTTCACGAAAGACTCTGTATCGCGGAAAACATGCGTTACGTCAACTATTTTTCCCTGCAGGCCTTTGACGCCCCTTTTGCGAAGCTCGTCGCGTATTTCGAGCAAAGCTACCTGCCTCGAAACTTCGTTTTTTACGGCTTCCGCGATTTTGTCCAGCTCCTGAAAGCCTTTTATCTCAATCCTTTCGCCGCCTTCTATGGAGACGTTGATGTCCTGACGGATGCTGCCTATGCCTCTGCGCACGTTCAGGCTGCGAAGCAGCGTGCCTATCGCCTCTGCAGCTTCCATTGCCTGCTCAGGCGAATGCATTGCCGGCTCGGTCGCTATCTCTATCAGGGGCACGCCCAGCCGGTCAAGGCGGTATTCCGGCCTGCCTGTATGCATATCCACCGAAGAATCTTCCTCAAGGCATACAGTCTGTATGCCTACGCCCCCAAAGGATGTCTTGATATGCCCGCCTATGCCTATAAGAGCTGTCCGCTGGAAGCCGGAAACCGCAGAGCCGTCAGCTACAGTTTTTCTCATGATATGAACTTCGTTCACCGGAGAAGACGACAGAAGCCTGCAAGCCTGCAGCGTAATATAAAGTGCATCGTCATTTATCTGCTTGGGCGGCTCCTCGTCGAGTTCAATCAGGCAATTGGTAGTGTTATCAAACCTATAAATGAATTCCCTGCCGCGGGCCATCTCATAAAGAGCTGCAGGGTCTATTTTGCCGCCTTCTCCGGCAACTGCCCTGATTCTTCTATTAGCTGAAAACGGGAAGTTTTCAGTCTTTGCAATAGGGCAGAGACAAAAAAGCTTGTTAGATGCATTAAGCTGCTGATGAACCTCAAGCCCTACGTTAATCTCTTTTCCATAAGACATGAAACAACCTGTCATAGAGAATTAAAATCTTTATCTTCTGCAAATCTACGGCCTAAAATCCGTCGATTTGGACGGAGAATTCCTTGCATATCTACCGTGAAGCCTATATGCTCAAACCTGAACCGTAACCCTACGACTTCCCGCGACCTCAATGAAGGCATTTTCCATCTCTTCTGCAAATCTCCAGTCAATCTGGCGCCCCATGCCCTGCAGAAGCAATTTGAAGAACAGCCCCTTTCGATAAGGCATGCCGTCTATTGTTTGCCTGACGCCATGGAGCGACTGCATGACCTCTTCTTCATTTACGAATAATGAGAACTCTTGCATAAAGCTGGATAAATTTTTAATACGCATTGTAATAATAGCCTTGCGGAAGATAAAAAAATTCTGATTTTTTTTAGAATGCTCATGCCCCGTAAAATGCTTTTTAAATAATTTTTGGAATATGTATTCCACATGATTGACAAAAAAGATGAAAATATTCTGAGCGTCCTCAGGAAAAACGCCCGCCTTAGCATGCAAGCGCTCTCAAAGAAGCTCAATATGCCTACAACTACCGTATATAACCGGATCAAGAAGCTGGAAGAAGACGGCGTGATAGAGCAATACACCGTCAAAGTCAACGAGCAAAAGGCCGGAAAAACCATAACTGCCTACATAGGGATTGTATTTAATTATGACGAACTCAAAAAGAACGGCATAACGCAGCATGATATAGCCAAACAGTGCCGGGAAAAGGAGAACGTGCAACTGGCGGACGTCATTACCGGCGGGAACGACATGATAATAAAAGTCACTGCGCGCGACGTGAATGAAATGGATAAGTTCGTGACAAGCTATATACAGAATTTCCCGGGCGTGGAAAGAACGAACACCATGATAGTTCTGGGGGAATGAGCGCCCGTCAAATAAGAAAAGTATCTGCCTTTATGTTTTCAACAATTTCGCCGCAAAAGTTCTCAAGCATTATCTTTTCAGCGTTCTTTGGGAAATTGCCAAGCGCCCAGATGAGCTTTACGTACGCCGCTTCGGAAGTCATGGCCAACGGGACGATGCCTGCATCCTGCACCGCCCTGCCGTAGGCATAGACGTTCATGTTTACCTTGCCGTAAGGGCACTGGGAAACCATGAACATCTTTACGCCTCTCTTCGACATCTTCCCCATAGCCTCGAGAAGCTTGCCGTGATGAGCCGTGTATTCATCCAATACGGTGACGGGCGCATTGCCAAGGCCGGTTCCTTCGATTATGACGCCGCCGTAATCCTTGTAGAACTCCAGTTCCTTGTGGCTTATGCCCGGCCTGATCTTGATTATAGCCACTTTCTTCCCGATTTTGTTCCGCAGAACCGGCCCCCTTTTCTTGTCTTTGGCGGAATAATCATTTCTTATCATCTCAATGCTGCCGTTTTGCCAGACTTTCGCATAAGGCTTGACGTCTATAGGCCTGAACGTATCCCGCCTGGACGTATGCATTTTCTTCACGTTGACTGCCGGATTTACCAGACAGTAATCGTCGCTTGACGTGCCGTGCATGCAGACGGCAACTCCGGAAAAATCGCTCTTGACTATGAACAGGGAGGCGCATATTATGTTCATGGGCCCGTCCGCGCTTCCCCTGTCCGAAGAACGCTGGGAGCCTACGAAAAGCACGGGTATCGGCAGCTTCTGCACCATGAAAGCTATGGCGGCTGCTGAGTACGCCATGGTATCGGTTCCGTGCAGGATTATGATGCCGTCAACGCCGCTTTTCGCCTCCTCGTAAACTTTCTCCGCAAGTATTTTCCAGTGTTCAGGCTCCATGTCCCCTGAATACATCTGGAACACGACTTTGGCATTGTAATTGGCGATTTCCCTCAGTTCAGGAACGGCGTCGCTCAATTCTTCCGGCGAGATGGCGGGATAAGCCGCTCCGGTCTTGTAGTCTACCTTTGATGCTATGGTGCCTCCGGTATGCAGTATCGTTATCGTCGGCTTGGAAGAATCATGAACCCGCTTGGGGGCCGGTTGCGGCCTGACGTTCCTGGCCTTCTCTATTAGCGCTATTTTGTCAGGCTTCAGCCCTATAGTATATCCGCTGTCCAGCTTGAGGGTCACGGTATCCGGGTCTTCGGAATGCTTGGGCATGAGGAAGCCTTCGTATTTCTTTCCGTTGGTATGCACGGCTATCCTGTCGCCGACCAGGGCATTGCCTAATGTCCTTTTCGTTTTCGCAGAATAATCCATAGCTTAACTATGCCAAGTGAGAATATAAAAACGGCTAAAGCCGAAAACGGAATTTCCGTTTTGTGCCAATCTTCCTCGAAACGCGCGGCAAAATACTTCGCAGCTTCGCCGGTTACTAGGACACCCACTTCACGATTATTTTCAGGCGAGTTCTCGTTCCAGTTTATGCTTGAGACCAGTGCTGTATTGTCGGCAATGGCTCCTTTATTATGAATCTCAAAATCCGGGATTTTCGATGCAATGCCCACGGATTTCAGGTACTGGTCCGTGTAATAATTGCTGTTCCTGTCGCCCTTGTCGACGTTGAACCACGATCCGTCCGTCATAACTTTCTTTTCCGCAGGCGAGAGCTCTATTTCCCTTAGAAACGGGTTCCGGCCTTCGTCCCATTTTCTGTATATGTAAGCCTGCTGTATCCACAGCCTTTCTTTTGCGGATGAAAGAAACGAAACAATATCCTGCGTTGCGCCCGGCGCCGTTACCAACTGCACGCTGCCTTCGTATGACGGCAGAGCTTCCGGCGGGAAAGAAGTTCCCCCTAACGTATAATTTAGACGGCATTCAAACGGCACGGCATTTTTGGAATCTTCCTTGAATATGGAAGAAAGATTGGCTGCCACGGCGCCGTCTTCTATTATCACTCCCCAGCCGCGTGCCCTGAAAGACCCGAAGTTCTCCGATAACACCAGAGACCTGTTCCCCGAAACGGCATACTTGGCGTGCATGAACCGGTAAGGGCCGTCGTAAAGAAGGACCCTTGACCCGCCGTCCTGCAGGAAGCAAAGGATCGACTCATCGGGAATCCCTCCTGCAGGCGCCTTCTCCACCAGTATTGTCGCATTTTTGCCTGCAAGCCCCCATGCTATGGCAGGATTTGTGAACATATAGACGGCTACCAACGGCGATTCGCTTTCCTGCAGGAATCCACCAACAACTTCTTCCATATTATCCGGAGAAGAAAACGGCGTTATAACAGAGGCAAAGGACACGTGAATGAATAACAGAGCCACTATCGCAGCTTTCATAATTTAATTATGCGGCCCGCTTAAATTTATTTCACCCCACATACGGTAGCTATCGCAGAGTATTGTATGCAGGGAAATATTTACATATTGTTTCCTTGCTAAAAATACTACTTACCTAGGTCTTATTTCTATCTCTCGCACAAAGCAATTTGGCTAATGCAAAAAATCATTAAGCTGAAACAAAAAAACATCATCCGAATTTTATGCCGTTCTTTTCAAACCGCTTCTTCGTTTCTTTGAGGACGTGGGAAATTATGACTTCCCTCCTTCTGATGCCGTCGGTCCAGAACCACAATTCCAAGAGCACTCTGTCCTTGTTTATCTCTTTGATGAAAATCTTCGGCTCAAGCTTCTTCATGTCTTTTGGTATGGTAAGAAGCGTCTCAAGAGCGGACATTTTTCTGGAGACCCTCGGCACTATTTCGTGATTTTCAACGCATGCTTCCATTATGACGGCCATGGCCTTTTCGACGTCGGAGTCGTGGGATATGGGAATTGGGACGACGCATCTTATGTACTCGCCTTCGGTGTAGTTGATTACCGTGCCTGTCACAAACGCGGAATTCGGCACGATGAATATCCTGCCGTCAAGCGAACGCATCCGCGTCCTGCGGAGGCCTATGTCTATGACCTTACAGACCGTGCCTGCGTGCTCGACGTAATCGCGCTCGCGGAACGGCCTGTCCACCATTATTATGATGCCTGCGATGTAATTTTGTATGGTCTGCTGCGCCGAGAATGCAATCGCCAGGCTTATGAGGCCGAAGCTCGCCGCGAATTCCGCGACGTTAAAATTGAGCACTACCGTGAACCCGTAGAAGAAGCCAAAGGCGTATATGCCATACAGCAGGAGCTTGGCCAGAAAATAATACCCGGAGAACTTGACTGCCCTGAGTTGGAGCTGCCTTATAATCAGCGTATAGACTGCATTTCCTGCCACGAGGGTTGTGAAAAACACGAATATAAACGTCAGTATCCTCTCAACGAACGACAATGACAACGCATCGGGCATGAGAAACATTGTTTTCTCGAAAATTTAATCCCATTGCCAGCTTATTCGTTCCTGAAAAGATTGAAAAGATCCTGAATAGGCCTCCCGTGAAGACCGTAGTATTCCATCATACGCGTGAGCATTTCCGGTATCTCCCTGTAAACGCCTGCCCGCATCAGGTTCTGTTCCGTTTCCATGGAGGACGGTATTATTTTCATCATATAATCCGACCCTGTCTGGACGTTCGTCAAATCCGCGCTGTAGCCGTCAATCTCTATCCACCAGTGGCCAACAGGGAGTTCGGAATTTGCCGGCCGGGTAGTTCCATGTACAAGGCCGACATTCTTTCCCCTGTACTTGAGCGCCAATGCTACGGTACTCGAGACTGCTTCGCACTGGCCAAACCCTGTCATTTGTCCCGGAGAGGGCGGGTCAAGAAATTTCTGATAGAGCCTGTGAAGTACATTCATATACTCCTGTTCTTTTGGGAGAAACAGACCCGAAACCGCATCGGGCACGTCTTCATGAACGTATAACATTCTTATTATCACTGTTTAGTAGTATTTAAAGACTTCTATTGCCTCAGATATATATTCAGAAGGAGTAAGCTTTATATATCATTAAAAAGTAGTAAATAGCATGAATATCAAAGTCCTCGCAAAGAATGCTTATCAGCATGCCCTAAAACCTACTGTCAGCTATCTATGGGAGCATAAATCCCGGGCCGGACCTGCTGCAGGTCTCGGCATAATAGGTCTTGGAATCGGATGCATCGCAGACGGCACCGCGCCTTATGTCAACGCCGCTGTGCTAGGTACCTCAGGCTTTTACGCTAAAGAACTCTGCAGATTTGCAAAGGATAACCCAAAAGAAGGAATTCCTGCCATAGGCGCAATAGTTGCCGGAGTTGGAGGCTATTCTCTTGGCGAGATAGCAAACAATCTTATTCCTGACACTAGATTTGCTCTCGGAGTGCCGCCTGTAGCCGCCGGGGTCATTGCAGGCGCGGGATGGCACGGAATAAGAGAAGCGATACGCCAAAGGTATCCGTAATATCATATTAAAGGGTGAATGAAATGAAAAAGAACATATTCAGAGACGTACACTACTGCGGAGACGGCTTCAAGGGCCGCTACGTAGAGAGCCGCGGCCTGAAGTTCTGCGGTTTCTGCGGAACAGAAAAAAGGCGATGAAATGGGTTTTAACCAATATGCTGAGAAAGCAGTGACAAACATAGCTAAAGCTGCAAAGAATGTTTCTCTAGGAGCTATAGATTATTTTAGTATTCCTTTCTCACCAATTGGCGGAATGGCAGCAGGATACGTAGACAAAATGGATAATAATGGATACAATCCCGCATTTTTTCAGGGTAAAGGAAAAGAAGACTGGGAATCACGTTTAGGGTATGCGGCAAGGGGCGCTTTGATGCCCTTAGGTTACAAGGCTGCATATGCCATGACTGACTTTGTAAAAAATTCAAAACAAGCTACTATGAAAGTCGCAAAGAGATCAAAAAATGCATGGCTGCCTGCAGCGACAATGGCAGGCAGTTTAGCTGCATGGGGTTTGATTAGAGACAATCCTGATAATTATCTTGCAAGCATATCGCCTATGGCAGTTCTTTCATTAGGGGCAGGGGAAATAGCAAGACGTGTATACGAAAATAAGAAAGGCATGCCTCTTACTTGGTACGAAAATGCTATAGCGTTTGGATTTGGTGCCACAGTTGGGGCTGCAGGTTATGATATTTGGGAGCAGGCAAACACAATCGCAGGACAATTGCCGCAGGATGTATTTCCATCTCAGGATAGGGTAGACGCGCAATATGTAGGACCGAGCATTACCGCCGGAAGAATGGGAGTGGAGATAGGAAAAAAGATTTTTAAGAATTCAATTGATACACACAGAAATGCCAAGAAACCGCTTCAAAAGGGCAAAAATAAGCTATAATATTTAACTACTCTATAGTAGCGAAATCTTTATATATTGCAAAGACTATAGTAACTGAATAGTGATGAAAAATGATGCCATACAAAAGACCTATGATAAGCCCGTTTGATGCGGAACTTCTGCCTTTGGTGCGCGGTCCGCAGAGAAGGGCAATGATAACCGAGTACGATGCAGAACATAACAAGAAGCACCCGGGAGTCTACTTCGGAGACAGCCCTGAAAGCCTTCTCGACTTCCCTGTAGGCAGCTATGACAAAGCGACAGGCAAGACCTGGATAGCCGAGATGCTTGGCGGAAAGCCGATACCGGAAATATACAGAAGCCTTATAGGCAGGCACGAATACGCCCACTCAATAGGTTATGATCATGACAGGATATCTGACTATGAAATAGCCAGCCAGGATCCTGACAAGATGGATGATGAATCAATAGTCGGCCTTAACGTTCTGTTCAACAGGGCCGTTTTGTCTTATACTCATCCTGAATCCGAGGACGCAAAGATATTCAGCAATTTTGTGCAGAACCACAAGAATGACGAGCTTCGTCCTATAGTCGAACTCGCGAAAGACTACGCAGCGGCGGCGATTGCAGCGAAAGCAGACCCGCTTGAAACTATGCACTACGCATCAGGAGGGGATGAATGATGGCCGTACAAGAGGCTACTGTTCCGCAAGGCATGGGCGTATGGAGCCCGCATCTTGCCGCATTCGTAGGGTTCGAGAGAGAAGCATTAGCTCAATATCTAGCTAATCCCGACAACCGCGGCATGTTCGGGGCCCTCGGCATGTCATTTTCAGCCGAAGGAATGCCTCCTCAACTCTACATACAGTTGCCTTCATTCGAACATCCTTACTTCCAGGCGCCTGGATATATAACAGTGCTGCATGAGGCGGCGCCTTATAGAGCAGGTCATGATTATCCGGGGTTATATAATTATCCTGGATTGTACGCAGGCGGACCTTATATGTATGGATATCCTCATGGATATACGCCATATGCAGGAAGAATCAGCTATCCTCCAGTACCAGTAAATCCACCTGATCCAATCAGCGGTCTTCTTCGCAGGATTATAGCTTCGAGAGGTCCATAGGTGATATTTAAAATGGCAAAGCATCCAGACAAAATACTTCTTATCGGATGGGACGGTAGTGGCGGAGCCGATACTGTAGTTAAAGGACTCAAAAATGGCTTTGAAGAACGGGGAACGCAAACAGATATTTTATATCACAATTTTGGAAAAAGACCATATCTTCAGACACCTACCGGAACTCAAGAATTCCGTGATGTTAACGATTTCATAGAATCAGGTCTGCTTCCTGAATATATGACTATCCATTCTCATTTAATCACTTTCACGGGGGATGAGATAGTAAAAATGAGACGCCAGTCCTCGCAAGCTCCCCTCATTTATACTGCGCATTCTATTGCGCCTCATGATATTTTAAACAGTAATGCTGCAAATAAAAAAATCTTTGAGGGTCTTCCGCCTCATGTGCAAGCAAGGCAGCTTGAAAACATGAAATCATCTCAATTACCAATAGTTCGCGAATCAGACAAAGTAACAAACATGACAAGGGTCGGGGAGGAAATATATAGAAGATATTTCCCAGAATATGCACAAAAATCTATCTTGATCCCCAACGGCTCTGATATATACAAAATGGCCGAAAGAAAAGATGTAGCTGCAAGAGCTGCTGAATTGAGACAAAAATTTGGCAATGGTACAATGGTGCTTTATACCGGCAGACTTCACAAAGACAAGGGCGTTCTTGATTTGGCAGATGCATTCAGCCGTGCTAAAGAGACTAAACCTGAATTAAAACTTGTATATGTTGGAGGAAGCCCAGACCCCAGTGTACCCGATGTCATAAAAAGCAGAGTAAAGCCCGAATACAGAAACGATGTATTTTTCGAAGGATGGATAAATGATAGATCTCATCTTGCTTCGGAGTACATGGCGTCCGATATGGTAGTACTGCCAAGTTATTATGAATCATTCGGGCTTAGCGCTTTAGAAGGCATGATGTTAGGAAAACCAGTTATAGCTAGTGATATAGACGGGATGGGCGATGTTTTTGTCAAACCGTGGTATGCATATGGCGTTCAGCCTGGAAATGTACCCCAACTGCAGGAACGATTGAACTATGTGGCATCAAATCCAGTCGAGGCACAGAGGAATGCGGATAGGGTCAAAGATGCGGTCGTATCAAGATATTCATCCGATAAGATTATTGATGGAGTTCTCGGCCTATACATAACTACTATGGTAGAAAACATGTTCAGAAATCCCAATACCAATATTACCGATATTTTTGGATCCTATCTGAAATCTATCAGATATCAACCAAGAAATCCCGATGAAATGAAGGAGTTCGGCCGTTTATGTCTATCCCTAGGAGAAATATCTGAGGGTCAGGCATATAGGGATATAGGAAAAATGTATATGCAAGAAGCTGGGAGAGGTGCTTGATATGGCGGTTCCCCTTGAAAGAATTACTAAATTTGTACAGTCTGTAGAGCCTTCTGCCACACTGGATACTACACATTACACATTTGATAATATCGTAGCCCTTTACGTCACTCCTGATGGTAGCTACCAAGGACTGATAGCCAAAGCCCCGTTGGATGAGAATCCCGTAAGGAAAAGAGCCGTTTCAAAGGAAGCTGAAGCTCTTCTATCTTTCCAGTCCAGAAGTAACGATAAATCAAGATATAAGGTGCCTAACCTGATTGCTTATTCTCATACTATGCCGTTATTGGTCGAACAAAGATTATTCGGGCCAACCGTGTTAGAAAAAATAAAAAGTGATAAGATTGAGCTTTCGCAGGCTGTTAATGATATGTTTTCATGGACAGATTATTTTCATGGAGCTAAAGAAAGAACCAGTTATACCGTTTCCCAAACGCAATCATGGAAAGAGTTTATGGAAAGGTTAAAACTAGATATCGCTCGGTCGGCAAGTCGAGATTTGATTAATCTTGGAAAAGCAGTTGAAGATTATGGAAGAAAACAAGGCTCATCTGATCGCGCATACTTACATGGGGACAACAGCCCAATTCATATTTTTTATGAGCCATCAACCCAAGGCCAATCAGACCTGTATGGAATAGATTTTAATGGAAGTAGATGGGGTATTGCAGATGAGGACCTAGGTTCTCTTGTGTCCAATACATATTTTCACTTTTCTGATTTGTTACCCCAAAGGCAGATAGTAGAATCCCTAGAAAATGCACTAAATCGATATGCTGTAGATAAGAATAATGCTGGTTTTTATATAGCCAAGTCATTCTATGATAAAGCAAGAATGGCAGACGAACCGCAAAAAAGCAGATTCTTAGGAATTGCAATGAAATCGCTCGCCAATAAATTCCATTCAGAATACCTATTACAATAATAAATACGACTCTTAATTAATCTTTTTATCCCAGCAAACCATAATATGGAGATGAATCGTGTTCTGCTGCTCGCATTGCTACTGGCACTCATGCCTGCAGCCACGCTTGCACAGGGCTTCCAGAATATTGATATCGGGGAGCTTCTGTTCCGAGACTTCCTCAAGATGACAGAATACCCCGGCGCTCCGTTCACCGGCAACATCGTCAATAACCTTGTCATGTTCTTCTTTGTGCCCACTGCTTTCGCAATACTTATAATCCATCTTGTCGCGGCAAAGATAGCGGACAAGCCCAAGCTCATACTCCTCATGGACATAACGCTCTATATGTTCATCATCTTTGGCGGCTACTTCAAGATATTCGCCTACATAGCGCAGGCATACTTCCTCATAGTGCTGATGATATGGGGGCTTTTGGCGTATTTAGTGAGCCACGTCTGGATAAGGAGGGGCACTCCGCCGGCGGGCGCAGCCGCGGCTGGCGGAGGCGGCGCACATGGCATGCCCGGAGCTGCAGTGGCATCGTCAATGGCAGCAGGCGAGGCAGGAATAACGATCGAGCTTTTGCGGGGGGCAAGAACTTACAACGAGCAGAAAACGATATTATCGAAGGCGATAGCTGCGTTGAACACGCAGTACAACGAGGCAAGAACCGAGCATAATGACAGGCTGGCGCAGTCGCTCCAGCAGCAGCTTTCTTATATGCAGGGCTTGCATCATTTGATTGAACAACAGAAGCGCTATGACCCAACGCCTTCCCCGGTGGCGGTGTAATTTTATGGCATTCATTGACCCGCAGACTGCGCCATTCGTGGCAGCGTTCCTGTTTGTTTTCGCCATCGTCTTCTTCCTGCTGAACAAGACCAAAATAGCGGAAAGAAATGTCAATGCCGTGCTTGCTTTGGCAATCGCGCTCTTTGCATCGCTCTATCAGCCCCTCGTCATCGGGTTGCAGGAATTTCTGCCGGTCGCCGTTATACTGATAATCATATTCTTCGGCATATTCTTCTTCAAGGATCTGGCCGGCAAGCTTGGCGAGAAGGACATGACGTCAACGGGTATGGGCCTTGCCGTTTCGCTCATCCTGCTGGCGCTTTTATGGGATAAAATAACCCCTTTCCTGCCCAAATACCTGTCGACGGACAATGTTCTCTGGATTGTGGGGATTGCAGTCATAGCCCTTATCTTCTATATAGTCCACATGCAAGGCAAGTACGCCGGGAAGTAGGCGTAAAAACCCGGACATACGATTTTAAGCCTTCCGGCCGTTATATAGATATTGACACGAGTGTATATATGCCAGCCAGAACCGAAAGAGTCAGCTTTGAAGGGTTTCAAATAGCGGACGTTTTGAACAAAAAATTCACGGAAAAACTATCGGCAGAATTCGGAAAATCCGTGATTCCTGTAGGGCTTGTGCTTATAAAAGAGCCTGCCACGCCAATAACTATAAACCATGAGAATCAAAAAGAGATAGAGGAAAGAATCGTTCACGTATTCTCACGGGACGAAGAAACGCTTCAAAAAATGATAAAAGTGCTGGAAAGTGACGGGAATGGACGCTGAAAATATAAATGACATAAGGGCGAGGGAAACCCGCGATTATTACGGCGAGGCGAGCGTCGTCTTTGACGGCATCCCGATAGCAATACCCCTCAAATTCAAGGCATACGTGGATTTTCTGGAATCCAGAGTATCCTTTCTTGAGGAGGAGGTAAATAAACTCCAAAACGCGCCTTTCAATCCCGTTTCTGACCGAGTCGCAGAAACATCCATTATAGAGTTCATAAAAAGCAGGAGAGAGGATGGCGAAGAAGAAATAGATATAGTGGATATTTATCAGGCGACTAACCTGCCTTTTGGCCAGATAAACGCAATCATGAAAAAACTGAAATCACGCGGGATAAAGGAAGTGGAGTGAATGGATACCGTTCCTCTGCCCGTGAAACAGATAGGAAAAAACAAATGGATTCTCCTGAACGAGCTCAACGACAAGATTCTATTCAGGGCTTTCAGGATAAGCAAGCCATACCAATCGCAGGATCCGTCCGACCATAATGCCATGCAGGTAGAAGGAAAAGGAAGCCCGAAATGCTGCCCTAAAAAATGGGATATAAGAAACTTCCAATGACTACGTTGCACTAAAAGCAAATATATAAGGTTGAGGCGCAATTAAGTAAGAAGGGATGCTCATGGTACTGTTTCAGCTTGCTTTCAATCCTGCCCAAGTTTTCGGCTCGGATTTCTTCAACTTCCTGTTGCCGTGGGTGCTGACGTTCGTGCTTTCTTATGTGCTTCTCATGAACCTGAAGATATTCAGCGATCCGCTAAAGCAAAAGATAAGCCTTGCGCTTGCCTTTGTTTTCGCGTTCTTCGTGACAGCTTCGGCAGGCCCGCAGCTTGCCGGATTCTTCATGGAATTCTTCGGCAACGCAGCGGTCTACATTACAGGAGTCCTCATACTTGCGATGTTCGTAACCATGGTCACCGGCAAGGGGCTGGAGCAGTTGCCCGGCACGTTGCTGTTCTGGGTCACCGTGATAGTGGCCGTAGTGATGTTCCTATCTTCAGGCGGCCGGATTCCCGGCTTCCAGCTTGACCAGCAGACCGCCACCCTCATATTCTGGGGCGTGATACTTGGCGGCGCTGTGATTTATGTGACTCAGCGCAAAGCCGAAGAAAAGAAGCCTGCCGCGCCAAGCGGCGGGGGCGGAGGAGGCGCAGCGCATCCTCCTGCTGACGGAGGCCACGGCGCTCATTAGGTGACTCATGATGGTACTTTTCCAGTTCGGTATAAATCCTGCGCAAATGCTAGGCGCGGATTTCTTCAACTTCCTGCTTCCGTGGGTCTTCACGTTCGTGATAACGTTTGGCCTGCTTGACAAGCTTAGCGTTTTCGGGGATCTGAAAGCCAAGGCGAATATTGCGCTTTCACTCATATTTGCATTCTTCGTGACTGCGGCAGCAGGCCCGCAGATGGCAGCATTCTTCATGAGCCTGCTCGGCAACTTTGTCGTGCTTGCCGTAGGAATACTTGTGTTTGTCATGTTCCTTCAGATGGTAGGCCAGAATCTTATGGGCGCTAATGGCTCCATGAGAAACTGGATAATACTCCTGATCGTTCTTGTAGTAGGCGCGGCATTGTTCTTCTCGTCCGGAGGCAATATACCTGGGCTCAAGATAGACAGTCAGACCGCGACCATGATATTCTGGGGCCTTATACTCCTTGCCGCGGTCTATTTTGTGACAGCTGAGGAAAAGAAGTGAGCCAATGGCATCGCCTTTTGAGCTTTTCGTGAGGAACCTCGACCAACTTGGTTTCTTCGGTTTCCTGTTGCCCTGGATATTGACGTTCGCAGTGCTTTACGCTTTATTGCTCAAAACCAAGGCCCTCGGCGATGACCAGAAGATCATAGGCGTTGTATCAATGGTTGCCGCGTTCTTTGTCATAGGATTCGGCGGAGTGGCCCTTGGCATGTTCTTCAAATCCCTGTTCGGCACGATGGTGATGGTGCTTGCAGGCATACTGATAACCATGATGTTCGTGGGCATGTCCGGATACGACATAAGCAAGCTTGCGGACAGCAAGCTCCTGCTGACGGCGGGACTTGGCATAGGCGCAATAGTTTTCTTCTCGGTGTTCGGCGGCCTTGAGCTGGTCACGAAGGACGTGATGTCCATAATATTCATAGTAGTGGTAATGATAGTTGCTGTCATGTTCATAGCCGGCGGCGCGAAAGCCGCAGCTGGGCATTAAGGCCCCCGCTATTGGCAACGTTTTCTGCAGGACATACCAAAGAATATGCCATATCGTAGAAATCATGGGACGATTGGGTTGAAAGTTCCGGTATTTTACACGAACATGCCATAAAATACGGCTTGTCACTGATAATACGGCTTCGGCTCGTCCGCAGGGCGCTGCTTCGCCTTCATCTCATGGATTATGGCGGAAAGGCTCTCTATGTTTCTTGTCAGCGACGGAAGGAACTGCTTGAAGGCCTTTTCCAGCCCTCCGACGCGCGTTGAAATGTCCTCGACCTGCGCGGAAAGGGCATTCATCCTCTCCTCGTACTGGGAGCTGTCCGGGCTTTCGGAAGGCTTTGCGCTCTTGGCCGATTCCTTGATGAAATTTATCTCCATGTTGACCCTCTCTATCTCCTCGTCAAAGCGCTTCCATTTGCTCTCGACAACGCCTTCTATGAGCTCCTCGACTATCTGCTCAGGCGAAAGCTCTTCCGCGTTTTTTACGTCTATGTCGGAGAATTCGTCCATAATCGGCTGCTCCTGCGGCTGCTGCGCAGGCCCCGGCATGCCGGGGTCAAACGAATCCTGCCCGATGCCCGAGTCGTCCACGCCAACCTTCACCGCCTTGAGCATGGCGTTCTCTATGTTTTCATAGGAATAACCCTCGGACTTGAGCTTCTTTATGATATCCTTGTCGCTCATGCCCTGAGAAATCAGGCTTTCTATCTCTTCGGAGGGAACAGGCTTGTTCATTTCCTTTTTTTTCCTGAAAAACATTTTATCACCAAGGCATATTAATTATACCAATATAGGTTCCGTCCATATAAATATCTTCTCTGATTATGCGCCTCTGCAAACATGCACATGAATAAGGATGCAGGAGACTTCATTTTATAACAACTTTACTCAGCTCTTCCAGCCTCTCAAACCCGCGATCCGCAGTGACGAGCAGGCAGTTGTTCTCAATGCACTGCGATGCTATCATGAGATCTGCCAGAGGCAGGGACTGCCCCTTTCTCTCGTATTTTCTTCTAAGATGCGACAGAATTTCTGCCGTTTTTTTCGTGGGCTGCATCATGTCGAACATTTCCATAAAAGCCATAGCCTTTTCCTTTTTTGCCGGATGCCTCTCTGCAAGGCCGTGAAGGAATTCAAAATATGTAATGAAAGTTATCTTTGCCGGAAGCGGGTTCTCCGCACTGAGCTTTGAAAGGGCCGCGATGACGCTTTCTTTCCGGTTCTCCACGTCTATGAGCACCGATGTATCTACGGCAAGGATCATCTGAATCCTTTCTCTTTTCTCATTTCCGACACGGCGTTTTTAATGGATTCTGCATCGTCGTCACTGAGTATCTTTTCATGCCTGAGCACTTTGCCCCAGAAAAGGGATGGCGATTCGGAATAATCCTTTACCATCACATCAAGCAGTATGCCAATAGGCACGCGGTTCCTGTCCGCAAGCGCTTTCAGATCCTTCCACGTGGATTCTTTCACGTTGCGCAACGTTTTCATTGCCATATATGTATTACAGTAATACATAAATTTAAAGCTATGGTGTGTGTAGGATATCGCTACGGCGCCGCACGCTCCTGGCGGAATCCGCGTTCCGCCCGAAGGGGGCTGAGAAGCTCAAACATCCTTTCCAGCTCCTTGACGTCGCTCTGCCTCGCCATCTTGCTCATCTGCTTGCTTATTTTTTCCATGGCGCTGTCAAGCCGGGCGAGATTCGCATCCATGTCCTTTATACGGCTCTCCATCTCCGCGATCTTGTCGTTGAGCGACTTGAGTTTGGATATGCTTGTGCTTTCAAGCGCAGAACTTCTTTCCTGGACATTCTCCATCCTGCCCTCAAGCTCATGCAAACGCCTTATACTGTCATTCGTCCTTCTGACAAGCTCCTGTAGAATCATGCTGGTTTTGTCGTCCTGCACATCAATAACTATCCGCGATTCCTTATTAAGCTATCCGATTCCGTTTATAAAATTCCGACGACATAGGGAACATCGAGGGAGCCAATGGTTTTTGAGTCCGAATACGACCCGGAGTCGCAGAGGGTGAGGATAAACTGCATGGGCAGCATCTACGGCCCGAGCATAGAGGACTACGACGTCGTGATGTCCGTAGCAATAGACAAGCTGCTCGAGATAAAGAGGCTTGTCAGGATCGTCTTCGTTGAGCGGCGCGAGCACGAATATGACTTTAACGAAAGCAGGATGCTTCTTGAAATCGCCAACGCAATAGAAAAAATAATACGCGACAGAGTAATAACGATACGCAACATGGTGCTGCCGGAATGCGAGCATGAATCGCAGGAGCGCTATGATTTCCTCACCAAAGTTTTCTCGCAGATAAAATACGACCCCATAGAGGCTTACAAATGGCTTGTAAGGGAGATAAGGCACGCCAATACGGCTATAGAAAAGGACGGGGACGAAACGAAAAGGAAATGCGCCGAACATTATATCGCGAATTCGCTTACTCCCATGACTACCGCGCTTGAGAGCTGCCGCATGATACAGCTTGTACGCAACCGCCTCCATGAGCACAAAGACCGCTCCCTCTACAGGCAGATATTCCATCCGAGCATCCGGCCGAACTTCATGTATACGCGGTACGTGGCGACGCCGCCTGCGAATGCCGAACTGCTCGAGCGCTATTCGCTGGGCGACACGGATATACAGATATACAATATTCCCGGAAAAGTAAGAAGGCTCTATCATTTCATTCCGCCTGAATTCAAGCTTGATGAAAATGAATACACTATTCTTGACAAGGCGAGGCAGTACATCGGCAAGCATGAGCCGAGGGACATTGAGCTTACCGAACCTGAAACGGTAAGGGAGAACATGAAGCGTATAAGCTCGGATCTTCTGAGGGATATATCAAGAAACGACAAGATACCTGTGGCAGAAGACTCCTTGGACAGGCTTGCGGACATACTCGTGCGCTATACTGCCGGTCTCGGCGTTCTTGAATTGCTCCTTGAGGACGAGCGCGTGCAGGACATGGCGGTAAATTCGCCCATCGGCTCCTCGCCCATCTATATCGTTCACGGGATTTACGGCGAATGCGAAACCAACATGGTCCCAAGCATGGAGGACGCGGAAACCTGGGCCACGCGCTTCCGTTTGCACTCGGGCCGCCCGCTTGATGAGGCGAATTCCGTGCTTGACACGGAAATAGAACTGCCCCAGGCGCGGGCAAGGGTGACGGCCATAACAAGGAGCCTGTCGCCCGAGGGCTTGGGATTTGCCTTCCGCCGGCACAGGCTGAAGCCGTGGACGTTCCCTCTGTTCATCAGCACAAAGATGCTCGATTCATTCTCCGCCGGGCTGATATGGTTCCTTGTAGACGGCGCGAGGACCATGCTTGTCGGCGGAACGAGAGGCTCCGGAAAAACCAGCCTCCTCGGCGCGATAATGGTCCAGATAATGCCAAAAATAAGAATTATTACGCTTGAAGATACTTTGGAACTGCCGATAGAGCAGCTCAGGGAACTGGGTTATAATATAGAACGGCTGAAATCGCGTTCTGTTATTACGCAAGTTGAAACTGAAATGCCCGCCGAAGAGGGATTGAGAACTGCGTTGCGGCTTGGGGATTCCTCCCTTATCATAGGCGAAGTCAGAAGCGGGGAAGCGAAAGCGCTTTACGAAGCCATGCGTATAGGCGCCTTGGCGAACACAGTAGCCGGAACAATCCACGGAGACTCCGCCTACGGCGTGTTTGACCGTGTAGTCAACGATTTGGGTGTTCCTCCGACAAGCTTCAAGGCAACGGACTTCGTCCTTATCGCCAATGCGCTTCGCTCTCCCGACGGGCTCTCGAGCTTCCGCCGCCTGACCGAACTTACGGAAGTCCGGAAACACTGGAAGGCCGATCCGCAGGAAGAAGGAGGTTTCGTCAAGCTTCTTGAATACTCGGCAAAAGACGACACGCTCAAGGCAACGGAGACGCTTGTCCTTGGGGAAAGCGCCATATTGAACGAAATCGCTTCCCGTACCCGCGAATGGAAAGGGAGATGGGACCTTGTCTGGGAGAACATACTGCTCAGGGGCAACGTGCTGCAACATCTCACGGACTTTGCCCTGAAAAACAGGAGGCCGGACGCCATGGAAGCCGAGTTCGTGATGAAATCCAACTCCATGTTCCACATCATAAGCAGGGAAGTGATGGAGGAGACCGGCGGCATGGACAGCGCCGTTATTTTCCAGCGCTGGAAGGCGTGGCTTGACAACGGGAAATGATATATATAACTCCGAAGCAATATCATTATGCGATTTTTATCCCATATAATCCTTCTAATATTATTTATTACCCCGTCAATCTCTTCCGCATCGTTTCTTGACGGTATAAAAGACGCTATCTCGGATTTCGCCAATCCGACAGGGATGGTCACGTCTTCGGGATACTACTGCTCGGGCAACGACCGCTATTACCGCCTGATTGACGGATCGTCCGTGTTTGCGAAAACGTGCGCTTACGGATGCAACACAGCAACAAACGACTGCAACACAATACCAACAACCACAACCACGATAAGAAGCGGTTACGGGGGCTTCTGCACGTCAGACGCGCAATGCGGCTCCGGCCTAAGGTGCGAGATAGTCGACCGCGAGGGCGGGAATTGCGTTTACAAGAGCGTGACGACTACGACAACTCCCAAAGTTCCGTGGGGCGGAACATGCTACATTGATTCGCAATGCGCTACCGGCCTCATCTGCGACGATGACGAGCTTGTTTGCATCGCGGGAACGCGCAGCACGACCACGACTACCGTGGCATCAACAGTTGACCAGCCACCGAAAGCAACGATAGTCGCGCCTTCCACTGCGGAAGCGGGCAAGCCATTCACGTTCATCGGCATTGGCACGGACGACAAGGATATATTTCGAATAGAGGCTTATTACCAGGGATCATGGAAGGCTTACACTTGCGACGGAACGCAGGCTTCCTGCTCAACGTCATGGTCCATCACCGAATCAAACGCAGGAACGTACACTTACTACGTCTACGTTTACGACAATGCCGGAAAAATGGCGACTACGTCAAAGACTATCACGATCACAGCCGTAACAACGACTACAACAATTCCCAAGGGCAGTTTCGGCGATTTCTGCACTTCTGATTCGCAATGCCTCACAGGCAAGTGCGCCATCGTTGACAAGGACGGCGGGAACTGCGTCTATACGACGACAACGACGATAGCGGCCGCTGACAAGGCGCCTACTGCAAGCATCGTATCAACGAGCAGCGCAATTACCGGAAGCCCCATAATGCTCATCGGCATAGGAACGGACGACAAGGACGTTTACAGGATTGAAGCTTACTACCAAGGATCGTGGAAAACTTATAATTGCGAGGGCGTAAAGACGTCCTGCTCCAACACATGGGCGATAACTGAAACTTCGCCCGGAACTTACACTTACTACGTTTATGCTTATGACAGCATCGGGCAAATGGCGACGGCGTCAAAAACCGTGACAGTGACCGGCAGTACAACTATCGCATCACCGAAAGGAAACCTTGGCGACGCGTGCTATGCGGATGCGCAATGCGCTTCAGGTTATTGCGACCTTGACAAGGGCGAGTGCGCCTTCAAGCCGGCGACGACTACTACTATATCCAGAGGCGTGGCAACCACAACAACTATTGCCGCAGGCGGCGAACCAAGAACCCTGATCGAAGGCGCACTGTCCGCGCCGACTGTAACGAAAACAGAAGGATTCTCATTAAACATTCAGGATTACAACGCCGTGAAGTGCTTCTACACGATCGTGAGCAGCACGAAGGGCACGACTGCATTGAACAAGGAGCGCGCTTGCAATGCTCTTTCCACAAGCAGGGAGGAGTGCCCTGCAGGCAGCAAGTGCACAGTAATTGCGAAATCGCGGGATGGGACAGGCAAGGAGAGCGTGCCGGCGACGATGCTTGTGAACGTAATATCGTCTTCCGTTTCAACGACCACTACTCTGCCGCCAACCACGGACACGACAAAGCCCACTATTTCTATTACGCCCTCCGCAACAGAGCCGAAAGCCGGGGAAAGTGTGAGTATCGCCGTCGTATCCAGCGACACTGGCGGCATCAACACGATAGAATTCTACAATGTTGACAAAGCTTCGGGATGGCAATCGTATTCATGCGGCGGCTCGGTTTCCTGCGGGACTTCATGGACAGTGACGCGGGACGCTCCCGCAACGTCCACATACTTGGCAAAGGCCACCGACAAGGCCGGAAATTCCAATACGGATTACGTTACTGTTAAGTTTGCCGCGGCGACGACAGGAAGCACGACGACCGCCTTATCCGTCGGGCAGCTGTTCGAGTTTGAAGGCATGTCCATAAAAATCACTGAAATCATGTCAACGGGATATACCGTGGATATAAACGGCGACAGTAAAACCATACCAAAAGATATGCCGACCGAATGGAAGGGACTTAGGATCCTGATCACAGACTTAGGCTATACCGGCCGCCCGACGCTACAAGTAAGCAGGTTGTCGACTACGACGACCATGAAGACATTGACCACAACGATAATACCTGCAGAACCCCCCAAAACACAGGCACATCCCGCTAATTCCCCTCCAAGAATCAAATCCATTGAAATCATACCATGGCCTGGCAAAGAGAACGAAAACGTCTATCAAATAAGAGTAATCGCGACCGGTGACACGGGCGCTTATCGTTCGGTTTCTGTTTATTCAGGCGAAAATATCATCAAAACAATTCTCCTTTCTAACGGCGGGAATGCGGAAGAAGGCACTCTTCTCATCGGCGAAATTGTGCCGGGTTCTCTGGCTCCCGGTACATACGTGTTTGAGGGAAGCCTGCGCAACGAATTCGCCTCGGATAACATAAGGCGCGCATTTGTTGTTTCTAGGACTTCCATCGAGCCTTTCAAGGCAGACCCAAAGGACATGCCGGATATGATTATAAGTAAAATAGAATTTATCAAAACATCAAAAGATAGGTATCAGGCACTGGTAACAGTTGAGAATACGGGCGCATTTTCCAGCTTTTCTACCTTACTTTCCGCCAGCGTAAATGGCAATGTCCAGATGGCGACCGTCAGTCGATATGAAGACGTATATCGTTTTGACCTATCAAGGGGCACCAGCCAAGGAGACGTTATCACCGCGGAAATTGACGTAGATAACAAAATCGAGGAGCGTGACGAGACGAACAATGTTCTCGAACGAGAAATCCGCGACGCTTTTGGCATCGCCTCAATGACCGTAAAACCGCCAGTTTTCAAGGGATCTCCATATCATGCCATTATCGAAGTTCAGGGCCAAGAAGCCGGTCCTGTCAAAGCGTATGTGTTCATATACCATGACCCTGATATTTATTCTCAATCTTTCGATTGCCCTGCCATATTGCCCTGCAAGATAGATGTCCCTTTCACCCTACCTGAATTTATGTCGAAATATGATACTATATGGATAAATACGGGAGTTTCCCAGCCGGGAAAAACGGCACGGTACCTAGCCAGACATATTACCGTTGAGTTGCCTCAAGGACAAAACCTGGAGGAAGTGGCGGATTCCCTCGGCAAAAACACATTCAGTGTCAGAAACGCAAACGGCCAATACATAATGACCATCGATGGAACCGATGAAATTGTCCCTCCTGCAGAGGGCGTAAAATACGGCGAGAAAATAATCGATGACTACGGCGTGATAGTCATAAACGATTTCGGGTTCCTCGCTAGTAGTCCTGGCGCCATGTATGTGCTTGCATTCCCTTCAGTACCCGTGAAAAACACAGGCATTGATTTGAAAATATCAATCACTCCGACTGCAGGACCCTCCGGGACACAATTTTCCATCGTTGCCACTGCACAACCCGGCCTTCGCACAACGGCGCAAATAAAACGGGCTTCCCTGGCGGCCGACTCAGAAACCTCGGGCGTCATAACCATTCCGCTTTACGACGATGGGAGTCACGGTGACCGCGCCCCCAATGACGGAATTTATGGGGCGAAAATAGATTCGGCAAATTTCGCGGAAGGCGAATACGCCATAGACTTGGCGTTCAATGACGTAATCGTCGCAGATTCGGCAAGCTTTGCAGTCACCTATACAGACGCATGCATACCGGTGGATAACAGAGGTGATTCAGACGACAACATTGACATAGTAGTAATGTCCAATAATTATGCACCGGAAGAAACATATAAATTCGTGGATGTTGTTTTGCCCACTCACATAAACTACCTTCTCTCGAAGGAACCCTACAGCACCTACCGCGACAAATTCAACGTCTGGTATGCGCCGGCGGACGTTCGGAAGGATTGCGATATCACACAAAATGGGTGGCAATGCCTCGAATACTTTAAGTCTCTTTCTGCCGAAAAATGTCCTTTCAGGGATGTGACAATAGTGCTGGACAATAATGGACTTGGCTATGCAGCCGGATACAGTGGAGGAATAAAATTCGGAACCCAGATCACCCGCTATTCTTCGACTGCCGACACAAAGGGGGCTACGTTACACGAGTTCGGCCACACATTTGCAGACCTTGCGGACGAGTACTTTGCCGCGCCGCCCAGAATGTCGGCCGTGGCTGCGCCCAACTGCGATGTTGCCGGCTGCCCGAAATGGTGCGGCGCGCCGGCATTCGGAGCAGGCCCCGAATGCTTCAAAATAACCGATAAGTCATCATGCGAAGATAAGAAATACTCGTATGGTCGAGACACGTATTCTTGCATCTGGCTCCCGGATGGGAACGGCGGTAAGGGCGCGTGCGAATTCCCGTATGTTGCCAACGTCAATTTTGCAACGTCTTGCCAGGCAGGAACCGCCTGCTATTACGGTTGCGGTGGATACGGCGGCTTCCGCTCCTCAAAAACAAGCGTAATGGGCTCGGGAAATATTGCCGAATACAACGATCTGTCAAAACGCCATATCGTCAACGTGATAAACTGCTGTTACGCCCGGCCGGGAAGCGCATACGATATAAACACATGCTCGGCATGGAATGCTCAGAATAATAATAAGTTCCTTTCCTGCATAATCAATGCGCCGACGCATCTTCCGACCCAGCCTATATATGAAGAAGGATGCCAAGAGGTTGCCGGGCTTACCATAATAGACGGCAACGTCAAGTTATGCGACAAAGTATACAGGGCAACGGCCCAGTCAATTCCGGGCATCATAATAAATTCCGATGATACCGTGCTCGATTGCAACGGGGCGGCACTGGAAGGGAATTATCAGGGATATGGTATTCGTATAAATGCCAACAACGTGGAAGTGAAGAATTGCAAGGTGTCCAAGTACTTCATCGGCGTCTTTGCCGAAAAATCTTCAAACGTGAAGATAACAGACAGCGACATATCAAACAATTACAGAGTCGAAGACCATGACGTCTTTCTGGACATACATAAGAAAGAGCCGTGGGGCGGGGGAATATTTTTCAGCGATGTCAAGGGCGGTGCAATAGAAAACAGCATCCTGCGCAACCAGCAGGACGGCATAAGCTTCCTGAACGTGAATGACGTCAGGGTATCCAAAAATGAAGCCGACCATAACACCGGCTATGGAATAAAACTATACGGCTCCAACAACAACGAGATAGACCGCAACGACTTCAGCTACGCCAACAGGGCATGCAGCAAGGACGCACCCAGCGACCTATGCCGGGCTGCAGGCATAGACTCGACAACATACGGGTGCGGTTGCGACTCCGCGGCCGTGCTTCTTGTGGCATCCTCCTCCAACAACAGGATAACAAGCAATGACATGAGTTATGGAGGCGATGGATTCTTCCTTAACGGAAGACGTGGCGACTCCAAGGACAATTATGTGGCGTTCAACGACGCAACCGGCAGCCCCCACAACGCCTTCGAGGCCGTATTTGCCTCCGGGAATAAATTCTATAATAATATCGCATCGGACAGCAACTACGGTTTCTGGCTGAGCTACACCATAAACACGGAAGTCATCGGCAATGCAATATCCGGCAACAGGAACGACGGCATAGCCGCGGAAAGGCCCTCAACCATGAGCGTAGAAAAAAACACCATAACCAATAACAACAGGAACGGTATAAACTTTTGGGAACGCATGGCAGAAAGGGATTATGAAACGTCGGAATCCACCGGAAATCATATTATCGACAACGTCTTGGAAGAGAACGCTAATACGGACGTGTTCACTGAAGACACCAAAGATACTGTGATACAGAACAACGTCATCCGTACAAAGAGAACCGGCGTCAATATAGCCGGGAAAAGCAGTTCCATATATATAATGGAAAACGACATATATTGCAACGGGTGCATGTATGCAGTATCTACAGATCCCGCAAGTCAGGATGTTCTCGCCACCAACAACTGGTGGGGCACCACAGATGCGGCCAAGATCTCAAGCATCATCAACGGCAATATACCCTACTCCCCGGCCAGCCCTGCGCCGATGAAGGTGGCATGAATGAAAGGAAATATATTTTTGCTGGTTGCGGCATTGGTATTTTCCGGGATATCTTTCGCTCAGCAATACAGTTATTATGACATAACCATATACAGGGATGATATTGCAAACAGCACGGTATCTGTAAAGCCGGGCAGGGTTTCCTATTTCCCTATGACATTAGGCTCTTACAGCGGCGAACTTATTTCCTTTGAAGACAGGCCTCTCTACAAGATATATTTCAGTTTCCGCGAAGAAATAACCATAGAGGGACTGGAGCCTCTGGTGTTTGAAACGAATAACATCACTCTTAAAATCCCTTATTTTCCAGACGCAAAACAACTCAACATATACGATGAAAATAACCGAACTGCCGGCGCTATTTCATTAACATTATTCTCAAATACATGCGGCGACAACGCATGCCAGCCTCACGAGAGCTACGAATCGTGTTCAAAAGACTGCCGCTCAGGCTCGGCTGACGATTACTGCGACGCCGTTGCAGACGGAATATGCGATATTGATTGCGCGCCTACGGCAGATGCAGACTGTTCGGCTCTCGAGCCTCCTGAAGCAAAACAAACGAATCCTGATGCTATAATTCTTGCTACTGCGGCATTTATCGTAATATTGGGTGGGGTTATCATTTATGTCTTTAGGAAGCTTGGCGATCAAGATTAACTGTTTAGTTGCAATTTAATATTACCCTTGCAATAATTATTCATGGCCTTGCGCGACAACAGGCGGTCTCTTGCCGTCCCGGGAAAGATAGAGTCGCGGGAATACAAGATATTCAAGGAAGAGGAGAAGCTCAAGACGCTCCCCGTCTCCATCTATGAAAAGGCCTGCCGTTTTTCGCTCAGGTTGCTGACGATAAGCATGAGCGGAAAAGAAAAGGAAAAAATGCAGGATGCCATCGACTTTTCGCACCTGAAGGCAACGCCGGAAGGCGTGGCGTCGCTGACGGTGCTTCTTGGCGTCGTCGTATCCCTTCCGCTGCTTGCGCTGGCCGTTTCCAATTTCCTCGGCTATCCGGGGCTTCCGCCCGGGCAGGCGGCAATGGCGCTTCTTGTTTTCCTGCCGTTCCTTGTCTATCTTTACAATTATCCTTTCCATCTCAGGAAGATGTACGAGATAGAGACCGGCTCGGAGATAGTGAACATGATACTGTACATGGCAATCTACATGAGGAACAACCCAAACCTCGAAGGCGCGATGGAGTTCTCGGCCGAGAACCTGTCAGGCAAGCTTGTGTATGAACTAAGAAAGCTGATGTGGGACGTGGAAGTGGGGAATTTTGTCAGCATGCAGGACGGGCTGCTGGCGTACAGCACGAAGTGGAAAGAAAACCGCGAGTTTTTGGAATCAATCGACCTTCTCATAGGCTCGCTGTCGCAGACCGAGGAACGCAGGCTGACGATGCTTGACCAGGCGGTGCAGGTCATACTTGCAGGCAACCGTGAGTCGGCGCAGCATTTCACTCAGGATTTGAATACGCCCGTCATGTTCCTTCACGCCATGGGCATAATACTTCCGCTGCTGGGGTTCGTCATGTTCCCGCTTGTCTCCGTCTTCCTTGACGTCGGGCCTTCGGCGCTGTTCGTGCTCTACGACATCATATTGCCGGTCATACTTTTCTTCATGATAAAAGGAATACTAGAAAAGAGGCCGGCGACGTTCAGCAAAATAGACATAACGGAGAGTCCGGAAGTTCCCAAATCAGGCAGATTTTTTGTAGATAAAGGCCGCGAGATGAAAGCGCTCCCATTTGCTTTGGGCACGTTCCTTGTCATGGCAGTTCTTGGCGTTCTTTTCTTCCAGGCAGAAGGCACTGAGAGTATCTTAGCAGCGCTTCTTATTACCGGCTCGGTTGCTGCCGGAATAGCGGCTTATTTTTATCTCACAACATTCCAGGGAATGCAGGTCAGGGAGAAAACCCTGCAGGTCGAGCAGGAATTCGGGGACACGCTTTTCCGCATGGGCAATAACCTTTCGAGCGGCATACCCGTAGAAAAAGCCCTTGAGCAGAGCGTTCGCGCAACCAAGAACCTGAAAATCCGCGGTTTCTTCATAAGGGCGCTGGACAACATACGCAATCTCGGGATGACGTTCCGCCAGGCGTTCTTTGACGCAAGATACGGGGCAATCAGGTATTACCCGTCAAAGCTCATCAAGTCCGTCATGACCACGGTAGTCGAATCGTCTGTAAAGGGTTCAAGGAACGCCGCAGCCGCCATGCTGTCCGTTGCCACGTACCTGAAGAACCTGCACGCCACGCAGGAAGACATACGGGCCGAGCTTAACGATCCGTTGAGCTCCATGAAATTCCAGGCGTTCTTCATGTCGCCGATGATAACCGGCATAGTGATTACCCTCACGCTCATGATACTCAAGATACTCGGGAGCATAGGCCAGCAGGCGCAGAATCTGCCAGGCGTGCCTTTCCTCAGCAGCTTCTACCAAACGTCCACAACGCCCTTTGAATTCATCTTCGTGGTAGGCATTTACCTTCTCGAAACCTGCCTTGTATTGGCGATGTTCATCAACGGCATAGAGAACGGCCAGGACAAGGAAGGGTTCCGCAAGCTCGCTGCAGACTCGATAATCATAGGTTTTATATTTTTCTGGATAGTGATAGCAGTCACGGTTGTGATATTCATGCCCGTGATAGAATATACGTTTTAGGCGATGGCAATGAGAATAGCGTTCTTTACCGATACGTACAAGCCCCAGATAAACGGGGTAGTCCGCTCTATAGACTTGTTTGCCAGGGAACTCCGGAAGAGGCATTCGGTATACATGCTATCTCCCTCGAAAACCGGGGATAAATTTTCCTACGGGTTCTCGTCCATTGAGTTCAGGAATTACCCCGGCTACAGGATCGCCCTTCCCCATAGCATAGTCTATGACAATCTTTTCAGCAAGGTTCGCTTTGACATCGTGCACGTTCACAGCCCCTTCACTACAGGGCTTGCGGGCATTATGTTCGCAAGAAGGCGCAAGATTCCCGTGGTAGGCACGTTCCACACGCTGTTCCCGGAATATCTGCATTATCTTGTGACGAGTAGGCGCCTCATGGAAGTGAAATGGATAAAATCGTACCTGAAAAAGATGTCCTGGTCGTATCTCAGAAGCTTCTACAACAAATGCAATGCCGTCATAGCGCCGACGCGGGAGATAAAGCGCGTCCTCGAAAAGAACGGCATCAGGAACGTTCATGTGCTGCCTACGGGCATAGAGACGGCTGCGAAGAGCTATGACAGGAACGTGAAGAAGAAGTTCGGCTTGGCCAGGAAAATTATATTGCATGTAGGGCGCGTCACCGAAGAAAAAAATATAGGGCAAATCATGTCCATGCTCACTTCCGTGCTTGCCAAGGGCGATGCCGCCCTTGTCGTGGCGTCAGACGGGCCTTATCGCAAGGCCCTTGAACAAAAAGCGCTGGAGCTGGGGATAGCGGAAAATGTGATTTTTACGGGCTACCTCAAGGAAGAAGAACTCCAGGGCTTCTATCATGCGGCCGACGTATTTGTTATGGCATCTGAAACGGAAACGCAGGGCATAGTGCTTCTTGAAGCCGCGTTCGCAGGGCTGCCGTGCGTTGTCATGGAAGCCCCTGTCGTAGGCGACTTCGTCCGGGAAAACAAGATAGGCTCAGTGGCGACGAAGAAGACGTTTGCCCCGGCGGTAGCTAAATACCTGAGAAACAGGACAAGGCTGTCCACGTCAGCGATAAAGAAAAAATACGACATAAAGACCTCCGCGGAAAAGCTCGAGTCGTTATATGCTGAGGTTCTGAAGAGATGAAAACATGAAAAGGGCTTTCATTATACACGGCTGGAACGGCCGCCCTGGCGAAGGATGGTTCCCCTGGCTGAAAAGCCGGCTTGAAGAACGCGGATTCCGGGCGGCGGTGCCGGCAATGCCGCAACCTGACATGCCAAAAGTCGTCGAATGGCTTAAAACCGCGCATAAAGCGGTTGGCCGCGTTGATAATGAAACTTATTTTGTAGGGCATAGCTTGGGTTGTATTTTGATAGCCAGATATCTTGCGTCGCAAGACGGCGAAGCCGGCGGCTGCGTTTTCGTGGCAGGATTCAGCAACAGCATAAACATACCGGAAATTTCTGAGTTCTATTCGCTCCCGCTTGACATCGGCAAAGTCACGTCCAGAGCAGGCAAAATTACCGCGATCCTTTCGGACAATGACGACACGGTGCCCTTGACTGCAGGAAAAGAATTTGCAGCAAAACTCGGCGCTAAGCTTGTAATAGAAAAAGGAAAAGGGCATTTCAGCGGCAGCGACGGCATTATTGAACTTCCTTCAGCGCTTGCCGCAGTCATTTCCCGTGATCCCAGTAGTCCGGGTTAGATGCGCCGTGCACCATGTAGTTCTTGGTGTTCGTGAAATGAACGCCGATATAACCGAGAATTCCGGTCCTCCTTATCCTTCGCGCAGACGTGAGAACTTTCAGCGGGCAGAAAAAGAAGCCCTGCGCCTTTGCCGCGCGTATTGCTATGTCATGGTCTTCATTGGTAAGCAGGTCGTCGCGAAAACCGCCGATTTTCTCGAATGTTCTTCGGTCGAACGCAAGGCACGAGCCGTTTGTTGCGACCATGCCCCCGGCCATGAAAACCCTCAAAACGACGTTCCATGACGCAAGTATGGCGTTCCCGGCAAAGCCGGCGTCCCAGAATCTTAAATCAAACATGCAGCCGCCCTGAATGTCACCGAGACGCTCAAGAAAATCAGGCGGGAACCTCACGTCGGCGTCCGTGAAAACCAGCACCCTGCCCCTTGCCGCGCGGGCGCCGGCGTTCCTTGCGACGGACGGCCCCTTTCTCTTCTCGTAGATAATTCTTGCGCCTTCCCGCTTCGCGGCAGCCACCGTGCCGTCCTGCGACAGGCCGTCGACCACGATTATTTCATGGCTTTTAACGGTCTGATTCTTGATAGAATCCATGCACCCTTTCAGGTAATCCTGCTCGTTTCTCGTCGGGATTATAAAGGAATACTTGATTTCCATCTTAATATCCTTCCGCGTAAAAAATAAAAAACCGCCCCGCGTATCACTTTTGTGGGATTTCACTTTTTTGAAAGCTATATGCAGGATTATATAGATAAGATGGCTCCAATGTTCAGGCCGAATATACTCGAAATGGGAGAATACGCCCCGCCGCTTGAAGGAAGGTCGGGCGGCTATGGCCTTCATGATTTCAACGAAAGGACTACAGAGCCTCATCCTCTGGTATTGCAAAGAATAGACGATTTCGTTCGTTCCGGTAAAGTCCGCGTGTATCCGGAATACGGAAGAATGGACGCCGCCGTTGCCGGATACGCAGGCGTTGCTCCGGGCCAAATAATCTGCACAAACGGCTCGGACCAAGCCATAGACGTAATATTCAGGGGAATAGCCGGAAACGGAGACGTTGCGGTCGTGCCTTCCCCCAGTTTTGCCATGTTTTACCAGTCTGCCGGCGTCCAGGGCGCCCGCATTCTCGCGCCGCGATATGCCGGGCCGGAACTGGAATATCCGTACGAAGAAGTATATGAAAGCCTTGAACAACGCCCGAAACTTGTGCTAATGTGCACCCCCAATAATCCTACCGGAAGAGCGGTCGACAAGGCAAAGGCAGAGGAAATTATAAAAGAGGCCGGCAGGCGCGAGATTGCCGTTCTCATAGACGAAGCCTATCATGAATTCAATCCGAAAGGGACGCTGATAGATCTCACTGCATATCCGAACGTGTTCGTCACAAGGACCGCTTCCAAGGCCCTGGGAATAGCGTCCCTGCGCGCCGGCTACGCGGCTTCCGCGCCGGATAACATTGCGCAACTAAGGAAGATACGAGGCCCCTACGACGTCAATATGGCGGCGGCTGCAGCGTTGACTTCGCTCGAACTGCCCGAAGTACGCGACGATATTGCGCGCTATGCGGCCGAGGTGATGGCGCGGTCCAAGCCGGTAGTTGAAGAATTTTATCGAAGAAAGGGCGTCAGGTTCTACCCGAGCGACGCGAACTTCCATCTTGTCGATTTCAACGGCATGCCGTTTAGTGCCCGCGACGCATATGGGTTTCTGAGGGACGAAAGGCTGCTGATAAGGCCCAGAAGCGACCCGCCAAACACCGCAAGAATAAGCATCGGCACGATGAACGATACAGACCTATTCATGGATAAATTCTCCAAGCTTCTTGCCCGCTACGGCCAATAATGCCCCCGCCGGGATTCGAACCCGGGTCTAAAGCTATTCGCAATGCCCTCGCTTCGCGAGTCGCATCCCATATTACGGGACGGGCATTCCGCAAGCTCTCGTCCTATCCAAGCTAGACTACAAGGGCTGCCTCTAATTAAGGCTATTGTAAACTTTTAGAATGCCATGATTTTATACTTAACCCCACGGAACGGCTTTGTTAAATAAATGGTTCTTTAATATAATGCGACCAGATGAACCAATACCAAAGCCCTTGTGGCATTGGTGGAATTTTCAACAAAGCCCCACGGACTGCTCTATTCTCGTTCTCTAACCATATTTCACTTGCTCTTTATGCTACGGCGATACCGTTAAAAAGATTATCTTCATCTATGTTCTGATAGTCATGAAATGCGTATCGTGCCACATAAACCTCGTTTCGGAAGACAAATTCACGAAGTTTCCGTGCCCTTCCTGTATGGAAGAAGAGGTCGTCAGGTGCATAAAATGCAGGAGGAGAAACAGCGAGTACGCGTGCACGAAATGCGGTTTCAAGGGTCCTTAATATGCAGGTCTGCGGCTCAGATAATTTTGCTGAGACCATCGCCACATTACTTAATTGTGAATTTGTCTCCATAGAAAAGACGGTCTTTCCCGATTTTGAAGTCAGGCCCAGGTTTTTGAAGACCGAGTTTTCCGGCAAAGTAGTGCTTATCGAAAGGATGAAAGTACCTGTCGATCCTAATGCCTATGTTATTGAGCTTCTTCTGGAAATAAACACCCTCAAGGACATGGGCGCCGAAACGGTGGACGTGGTCATGCCCTATTTCGTTTACAGCAGGCAGGACAAGGCATTCAGGGAGGGCGAGCCCTTCTCTGCAAAATACATCGTCGATCTTCTCAGGCACGCCGGCGCCGGGAAGATATACGTCGTGGAGAGCCATACCCGCAACGATTTCGGCGCGGTGAAGAACATAGACGGCTTCGTGGCTATAGGCAGATATTTCTTTTCCGCAGGCGCCAAAGGTGCGCTCGTCATAGCGCCGGACGAGAAGGCCGCGCGCGGCGCGCAGACGGTTGCCCGCGAAATAGAGGGCGACGTCGCTGTCATGAGAAAGACGCGAGACAGGGGAACCGGCGAAATCATCACGGATGCAGGCAACCTTGATGCGCGGGGCCGGGAGGTTATAATAGTTGACGACATAGTGAGTTCGGGTAAAACTATGCTCAATGCGCTTCGGCTCGCGCGGGAGGCAGGGGCACGGCGCATACAATGCGCAGTCGTGCATCCCATAACACAAAGGGGCATATTCAACGTTTCCAAGGAAGCCGACGGTTTCTTTGCCTGTGACACGGTCGACTCCGCACTTTCCGTCATCCCGACGGCGGGCATGATTACTGAAGCCATAAAACGGGACAACATATGAAGATACTCGTCGTCTTTTTATTGAAGCTTATGTTTCATCGGCCTTCAACAGCGATAAAACGGGACAACATATGAAGATACTCGTCGTCACCGGCAACATTTTTATAGATCAAATAAAGAATCTCGCGAATATTGGGGGCAATATATGAAAATATCCGTAGTCACCGGCAACAAGGACAAGTACTCCGAGATTTCTTCTGTTCTGCGTGAATACGGTATAGAGTCCGAGCAGGCCGGCCTGGAAACAGATGAAAAAGGCGGCTCGCTTGAAGAAATAGCGCAACTGAAGGCGCGTGAGGCGTATTCTGCCATAAAGAAGCCCCTGATAGTTGACGACACGGGCATATTCTTCACGGCATGCGATAATTTTCCCGGCCATAAAGCAAAGCGGGTTTTTCAGGAATTAGGCTTTGACGGCATTATGAAAACCCTTGAAGGGAAGCCGCGGGACGCGGAATTCCGCACCGTCATGTGTTATATCGATGCGTCTGAAATGAAATTGTTTCACGGCGAGATGAAAGGGCGGATAACCGAGAATCCGGGGCATGACGCCAGGAAGGGCCTGCCGTACGAGAGGATTTTTGTTCCCCAAGGAAAAGACAAGATTGTTTCTTGCATGGCCGCGGACGAGAAGAATAGAATATCGCACAGGGCGCTGGCCGCAAGGAAGTTCGCCGAATGGTTCATGACGAATAAACAGGCATCCCAAAAAGAATAGGCTTTTGTGCACATAGCTTCGGACATCGGACGATTACACTAGGATATATGTATAGATAACTATGCCACTTGGATTATATAACACGCCACAGTTTGCAATAGATAACTGCTTATATATCATCTAATTTTCGTAATTATCTATATAACGCGCCCTGATGGATGCCACGCAGACTACGCGATGCCGATGCTTTTTACGAGTGTTGGATATATTCTTTCGAGAAACCCGAGGACTTTACCAGCATATTCCTTGTCAAATTTCTTCCCATAATGCCGTTTCTGAAATACCGTACTTCGTTCGCAAAATCCACATCCTTTAGGCTCACTCCTATCATCGTCATGTAAGACACTTCCGCTTCATGCGCCCCTTTCCCTGTGGTGGCGAATCCGTCCATAAGCATTTTTGCTCGGATAAGCTCCATCACTATGTCATATGCGTTCTTTATTACATGATTTGCGTTGTCATCGTTGACTCCCATCTCGGCCGCTATAGAAAGAAGTATTTTGTACGAATCCTTGGATTCCAGCAATAACGATCTGGCCCTGAGCTTGTCCGGCGACTGCTTTCTCACGGTTCCCTCTCTCAAATATTCACCGAATAGCCTCAAAGGCATCATAGCTCTATCCATCCCGAGAGGAGAAGCCCTCCTAATATACTTCCTTTAAGTTCATTATGCATTTTCTTAAAGGAGCTGTAAAAATTGATTCTTATTTCCTTCATCAGTTTTTTTCAAAATCTTGCAAATCAAGCGCCTTGCCCTTGCTGCCTATCACCGCTATATCAATGTCCGATTTTTTGTGTCTTCGCCTTTAGCGAAGCTTCCGAATACTATCACTGCACATCCCGGAAACCGTTCCCTGAGAAATTCGGCAAGACCCGATTCATATACTGACCGTATGTTGTCCCCTCTTTTCATTCCTATGACAAGAGGATTTTCCCTATTCAATGCAATTGAAAATCTTTTTGATGATCGATCCCTGAGAACACGGACGAATTCCCGCTTTTTAAGCTCTGGGAGGCGGCCTTCATGACGGCCGGCTGGCTCACGCCCAATACATAGCTAACTGCCTTGCGTTGAATGACTCTCCGGCGTTTGTGAAAAAGAAGTGGAGTATTTCCTGCTGCAACAGCGTTAACTTTAGTTTATGCATCTAAACCACACTTAATATATGTTAACTCAAGTTTATGAGCATAGCGCGACTAAAATAAAATAGTTACCACGATTTCCCGCTCCCCCCCTTCGCCGAACTCCCATAGTATTATCGCGCTTGCAGAAATCCTGCCTCCCGAAAGGGGAACATTGATGTCGCGCGGCAGCATGGAAGCCCTTATGTGGGAATACGCGGCGCCGGGATAAGCGTATATCTTTTTTTCATCAACGGCCCGGAAGAAATTCTTGAAATCCTCCATCAGCAGCTTGTGCGTTTCGCCCGCCATTATCCCGCACAGCGGCGAAGCGGCGAATACCGAGCACAGCCCGTCCTGTATGCCGGATTGCGCTATTGACGCATTGACGCGGCCCGTGATGTCGGCATGACTCATGCCTTTGCCCATGGCTATCCGAAAAACGCTGCGATAGAGCATTTAGTATTTAAATACTTCATATCATATAAAAAGTAATATCGTGCGCTCTGCGCGAAGTTCTGGGGATATCATGGCTGTAAAAATAAAAGTTGAGAACGTAGTCGCTTCCACCCAGATAGACAAAATAATTTCCCTTGACAAGCTTTTGACCATAATGGAAGCCTCTGAATACGAGCCTGAGCAGTTCCCGGGGCTTGTATACAGATTGGACAACCCGAAGGTCGCTACCCTTATTTTCCGGTCCGGCAAGATCATATGTGTAGGCGCAAGAAGCACCAATGCAGCGAAAGAGGCCCTGCAGATCGTCGTCGGCAAGATAAAAAAAATAGGCCTGCGCGTTGACGAAACGAAGCTCAAAGTCAAGATAGAAAACATAGTTGTTGCCATTGACTTGGGCGCGGAACTGAACCTGGACCAGCTTGCATTCCAGCTTGAGGACAGCGAATACGAGCCTGAGCAGTTCCCGGGGCTTGTATACAGAATACCCGACCCCAAAGTAGCGTTCCTCCTGTTCTCGTCGGGCCGCGTTGTATGTGCAGGCGCCAAGAGCCTTGCCGCAGTCAAGGACGCCGTTGAGAAGCTTGAGAAGAAGCTCAGGGGACTGAAGGTCAAGCTACCCAAGTAAACTATTTATTCGGCCTCAGGCATTATTAACCATGCGGTTTCCTCGGCGAATTTTACAAATCGCGGTTCTCGCTTCATTCTTTCTGGTTGCCATTATATTTTCCCCGTCATTTGCAGCAGTCGATCCCTGCGGAGACGTTGCCGACGGAAAGGTTGATGATGCGTGTACAAAGCCCTACGCTTACAAATGCGACGGCGATGCTGAGTGCGGCTATTATCCGTCTATGACTGCAGAAGTCATACCGCTGGTATGCAGAGATCTGGGCACTGGTTCTGGCGTCAAATATTGCGTCAAGGAGGACAATGCCGCCGCAAAGACATGCAGCCCGCAATATCTGTGCGGCCCAGACGGATATTACCGCTACAAGAAGAACTTCGATTGTTCGCAAACTATTGATACTTATTGCACATACGGTTGCGATGCCGCGACAGGAACCTGCAAGGCAAGCCCTACATCAACCACGATACCCGACAGCGCCAATCCTACGATATCCATGTACGCGGCCAAGAAAGAACTGAAAGTCGGCGAAAGGGGGTCAATCACCATAGTAGGGAATGACGACAAGGATGTCGCCAGGCTCTCGATTCTATATAACGGCCATTCTGAAGATTACGATTGCACAGGCATCCAGACGTACTGCAGGGTAGAATTCAGCCAGCTTGAATTCCCGCTAGGCACGACCACAGTACTCGGATTTGTCAATGATGCTTCCGGCAACGGTATATCTTCCTCTATAACTATAACTGTTTCGGCTTCTGTGCCCGCGACTACGACTACCACGACCACAATCGCAGGGGTGCCGGGCTGCTGGAAATGCCAGGCTTCCGCATATTCAAGCTTCAAGAACGACGGCGTATGTTCCGAAGCATGCGGGGAAACTTACGTTACCTCAAACGAATGCTACGATCCCGCCTGCGGCTCCGATGTCGAAATCAACGCCAGGAATTCGCTGTGCAGGGGATATGCTTCGTCGTGCAGCGGCTGCGTCGAGTCCATGCTGTGCGGCTGGTCGACATCACAGCAGAAATGCCTGAGCGCCGGCGTGCCGCGTTCAACTACCCGATCGGAAGACCGCAGCACATCCGGCTCCCAGTGGATAACGTCCAAGAGCATGTGCCCGGCGGTAGCTCCCGCGACGACAACAACAGTTCCAAGTCCTGTTACTGTCAGAAACACCGAATGCGCCGCGCGCGCGACGACGTGCGCGGGCTGCGTGATATACTCCTTGTGCGGCTGGTCCGTAACGGAGAAAAAATGCCTGAGCGCGGGAATACCTCGTTCCACCGTGCGTTCAGAAGATGCCACGACTGATGGCATCGCGTGGGTCACAAGCTCAAGCATATGTGCATCTGTCGCCCCATCAACACCCGCGACCACGACGACCATAGCCACCGGCGGATGGGGCGCGTTCTGCACGTCCGACGCGCAGTGCGGCTCGGGCCTAAGGTGCGAGATAGTGGACCGCGAGGGCGGGAATTGCGTTTACAAGAGCGTGACGACTACGACAACTCCCAAAGTTCCGTGGGGCGGAACATGCTACATTGATTCGCAATGCGCTACCGGCCTCATCTGCGACGATGACGAGCTTGTTTGCATCGCGGGAACGCGCAGCACGACCACGACTACCGTGGCATCAACAGTTGACCAGCCACCGAAAGCAACGATAGTCGCGCCTTCCACTGCGGAAGCGGGCAAGCCATTCACGTTCATCGGCATAGGAACGGACGATAAGGACGTTGCCAAGCTCGAGCTAAGCGGCCCGTTGGCAAAGACGTATGCTTGCGAGGGAACCCAGACCTCATGTTCGACGTCATGGACAATAACCCAGCCTTCCACCGGAACTTATATTTATTATCTTTACGTGCACGACAGCGCCGGGAGAGTGATGGGTGCGTCAAAGACCGTCACGGTCACCGCCGCATCAACGCCGGCGACGTGCAGCGCGGGCTATTATTGCGAGGGCAACAAGCTTCTTTATCGTTTTGCAGACTGCAGGAACATCGACTGGCAAACATGCTCCTACGGTTGCGAAGGCAATGCCTGCAAGGCGTATTCCCTATCGGCGACGACAACCACGGTTCCGAAAAGCAGCACGACTACCACCGTTCCAGCCGCAGCAGTTCCTCCGACAAGTTACGGAGAAATAACTTCAGTCGGGATCGCGCCTCTGCGTTCATCTTTGACGGTAGGCGCGACTGCAACCGTATACGGAATAGTAGTGGCATCCCCGCAGCTTCCGGACGGCTACAAAGTAAAAATATACGAGATAGTGTCGGGAGAAAAGCCGTGCGATGCTTCCAATTCTGCGAACTGCAAATCAATAACGGAATGCTCAAGCAGGACATGCACTACGATTATATATTCCCCAACGCCGGCGACGAGGAGATTTTACATCGCCGTTCTTAACGCCGTGGGCACGACAGTCGCCCAGAGCAAGGATGTGTCCGTCGTGACTTGGACGCAGACGCTTAAGGAACTTGGCCAGGAATGCAAGAGCAATTCAGAATGCAGAACAGGCTACTGCGACCCCGATCCTGACGAAGGAGGATGCACTTATACTCCTTTTGCCGCTACTACGACAACGATTCCGGCCGATGTTCCTGTCACGACTATAGAAGGCCAGATAGACGCAACGGTTGAAACGACGCCGAACGGCGAAATCAACGTACAGGACAGGAATGCAGACGCATGTTCTTATGCCATATTGACAGAAACTGAATTCCAAGGCTTTGGCGGCGGAAGATCCGGCGGTGCCGGGGCGGCACGCTCTTTTGAAGGCGTCAGCTTCACGCCAAGGAAATGCAACATACCGGTCAAGATAGATCCAAAGAAATGCCCGGTAGGCGGCACTTGTTACATGCTTGCCAAATCGCAAAGACTTGGCAGGGAAAGCGAAATTGCTATCCTGACTGTAAAAGTCGTTCCTATAGCGACGCCTGCTCCGGTCGCCGGAAAAGTGAACGGCCTTGACGTTTCGCTCGGCATATATGCTGCCGATGCCACGGCAGGGGACACCGCTACCATAACTGCTGCGCTATCCCCGGCGCTGCCCATCAAGGATCATAGCATAATGATACTTGAAAACGGCGTGTACAAGAAACTGTGCGACCAGACATCGTTCTGCTCCGTGGATATCACGGAGCCTTCGGCAACGCAGAACATCTACACCGCAACCATCGTTGACAGAGACAGCAACGTCATTCTCAGAAGCAACGATCTGACGGTCACGAGCCCTATAGCGACTTCTGAAATGGAACAGGCGATAAAGGATATCGTTTCTTTAGGTTCAAAGCCTATAACCACAATCAGCGGAAGCCTGTCACCCTATCTGGAAAAAAGGGAAGGATTCTCACTCGATATTCAGGACAGTGACAATGCCGTTGATTGCTACTATTACATTATAGAGGACAAAAGAGGCGTGACGACCAAAACCACTACCCGCGAATGCAGCGAGAACAAAAGAATGGATGTTTCATCCGACAAATGCCGGGCAGGAACCGAATGCACGATATATGCCGGCTCGAAGAATGCATACGGGTCAAGCACTGTGGCAACTGCCCGAATAAAAGTGTTGCAACCTACTCCTGAAAAGGAACAGGCGGTAGCGCCCATTGCCACACCGGAGCAAGGATGCGGCTGGAATCCGCTTTGCTACCTCGGGAAGCTCTTCTCAGCCAGCGAACCTCCGGCTCCGGATATACGCTCGTTCGGAATTTCCGCGAAAAGCGAGGCCGCAGCCGACGAGGAGGTACCGGTGGTCGCAGTAGCTATCATTGACAGTGAAACAGAAAATCTCCCGAACGGATATATGATACGGATATATGAAGATATAGAACTGGGTAGCCCCCGCTTGCCTTTTGATTCCACATGTGATTTCGCTGTTAGAAGGACATCTACTTCGTGCACTCAGGTTGTGAAGCAATGCCAAAGCAAAAGCTGCGAACTTTTGGTGAAATCCGATTCTGCTGGATCCAGAAGTTTCTGGGCCGCTGTAGAACGCGTTGATGTTGGAAAAGGCTACTATGAGTACAAACCTCTGAAGTCAAGCGATGTAGTTAAAGTCGTATGGTCAGTCGGGCATGTGCACGGCACGGTAAAACTCATCGCAAACGGGGGTAAATATACCGAGGTGACGGCCTTGATACTCCCGAAGGATGTTTCCAAGGGTGGTTTCGCTGCCACTACCCACTTTAAGCTAGATAATGACGGTTTTACTAATAATATGGAACTTCCTTATACCGGCAAAGACTCTTTACTCCCTGCCGATTCGGAATACAGCGTCACAGCATATGCGGTCATTGAGGACGGAACGCGGATTTATGCCGATGTCACTCCTGACTGCAATACATGGGTAAAAGAACCGTATCCTATGTGCGTCATAACAACACACGGGCAGGAGATAGACTTCACGATAACTTTGCAGGCAAAGACGACACCGGCCGACGAGGCCGCTTCACCTCAATCACCCGCTTCTGAAGCAGGCACGGCTCCGGTTGCTTCATCCGAATCTACGCCTGCTTTGGTCAACGGGAAGGTAAACGGTATCGACGTTTCACTCGGGATATACGGCGCTGATGCTTATGCAGGGGACACCGCTACCATAACTGCTGCGCTATCCCCGGCGCTGCCCATCAAGGATCATAGCATAATGATACTTGAAAACGGCGTGTACAAGAAACTGTGCGACCAGACATCGTTCTGCTCCGTGGATATCACGGAGCCTTCGGCAACGCAGAACATCTACACCGCAACCATCGTTGACAGAGACAGCAACGTCATTCTCAGAAGCAACGATCTGACGGTGACTTGGAAGCGTACTACTCCTCTTCATCCGGGCGAATGCACTTGGGGCCCGGCCTGCGGTCTCATAAATTTCATTCTAGGCAAAGAACCGGCATACACTCCTCCCTCCGTCCCTATAACCCTCGGAGACATAGCCGGAGCAATAAAAATAAACGCTAATGGAGTTCAATACGACACCGTGAGTGTCGCTGTATATTCAATGGAAGATCCTAACGATCCCGCAAAGGGGTCAGGAAGGTTTATATATACATTAATACCCATAGACCAGCCTACGGATGAAAGTCAAGAAATTGGATACGCCATCGCGCCTCTTCCAGAGGGTAGATATTTTGTTAGAGTGTTCGTAAGGGATTCCCTTGGTTACAGTCATGCCAGCGACCGCGAGAACGATTGCCCTGCATCACCCAATACAGGCTACGATGTGGAATGTCTTGTGGAAACGGGAAATCCGCAGGATTTTGAAATAACTCTTGTCGAGAAACCGTATTGATATCCTTGGCATTCACGATGCATGGCACGGATAAAACTATTGCCGCACGATATAATCTCCGTTACCCTCACAGACCTCCCCTTCCCGTGGAACGCCGTATAAAAATTTTTCATTGATTATTATATCATGGCCTCCGAGGACATAGTTTCCAAGCTTTACGAGTTTCTTTACGAGAGGTATAACTCCGAGCTGCAGCGGGCGGCGAACAACGAGGCGGCCCTTGTCATTGACTTCAACGACTTTGACAGGTACGACCCGATAACGGCGGACATGCTTCTGGAGGCGCCGCAGGAGGTCTTGGACGGCTTCTCCGAGGCGGCAAAGCGCATCGTGCCGGAAGCGGACGTGAACATTAGGATACGGGAGATACCGGAAAGAAGGAACATTAGAATAAGGAACCTGCGCTCCAAGCACATGGACAGACTCTGGTGCATAGACACCGTGATAAAGTCTGCAACCGAAGTCAAACCCCAGATATACGAGGTCGTGTTCCAGTGCCCTGAATGCGACACTAAAATGACCGTGAAGCAGGACTCCAATCTTGTGCAAAAGCCATCGCTCTGCGGCGCGCCTTACACCGAGGGCGGCTGCGGCAGGCGCGGGGACTTCAACACCGTGGCAAAAAAGATGTACGACGTGCGCTGGCTTACCGGCGTCGAGCCGTTTGAGGTCACGGAAGGCGACCAGCCGGGCGAGATACCGATATTTCTGAAAGAAGACCTTACAACGCCAAAGATGCAGAAGAGAACAGACCCTGGGAACCGCCTCAAGATTGTAGGCATGCTCAAGGAAGTTCCGAAGCGCATCAAAGGCAAGCTCAGCACCAAGATGGACATGATGATCGAGGCGCTGCACGCGGAGTTCTCGGAGATGGAGTTCGACGACGTCGAGATAACCGGCGAGGACGAGCGCATGATAAAGGAGATGGCAGCGGACCCTAAGGTTTACGAGAAGCTTGTGGGTTCGGTTGCCCCGGGAATATACGGCTTTGCCGAGATAAAGGAAGCTATTGCACTGCAGCTCTTTGGCGGCGTCGTGCACAAATTGCCGGACGGGGCGCATATACGAGGCAATATCCACATACTGCTCACCGGAGACCCCGGAGTAGGCAAGTCCATAATGCTCAAGTTCGTCTCGGACATAATGCCAAGAGGCCGGTACGTTTCCGGCTCCGGGGCCACGGGCGCGGGATTGACAGCGTCAGTGCGCAAGGACGAGATAATGGGCGGCTGGCTGCTGGAAGCGGGAGCGCTGATACTCACGAACAAGTCCGTGATATGCATAGACGAATTTGACAAGATGGGAAAGGACGACCAGATAGCCATGCATGAAGCGATGTCGGTGGAAAGCTATCACGGCGACACGGAAATCACGCTTGCAACCGGAGAGAACGTAAAAATAAGAGACCTTGTAGAACGCATGCTTGAAGAAAATAAATCAAAAATAAGCAAAGGCGATGATTGCTTTTTTGCCGAAGTGAACGGTCCGGAGATACTCACAACGGATTTTGTCGGCATAAATAAGGCGCGGGCTTTCAGGGTCAGCAAGCACGCTGCGCCTGACAATTTCTACAGGATAATGCTGCAAAACGGCCGGGAAGTGACCGTCACACCGAGGCATCCGTTCTTCGTCTTTGACGGCAAATCTTTCATGACAAAGCCGCCCGAGGAACTGAAAACAGGGGAATTCGTCCCGATACCAAAACGCCTTCCGATAGAAGGCGAGGAGCAGAGAATAACAGTAGAGTCTTACAGGAAGGCCGTACAATCGCCAAGCAAGGCATATGCTGCAGCGCTGAAAAAACTTCCCAAAAGCGACATATCATTGTGCGCAATAGAAAAAATAGAAAAAATAAATAACGAAACCGAAGAATGGTCGTACGACATAAGCGTTCCCGGAGAAGTGTTTGTTTCCCACGGCATGGTGCTTCATAACACGATTAGCATCGCAAAAGCATCCATCGTGGCGACGCTGCCGGCGCAGACGGCGGTGCTTGCCGGTGCGAACCCGAAGCTTGGAAGGTTTGACCCATACCTCCCTATAGTTGAACAAATACAGATTCCGGAAACGCTGCTATCAAGGTTTGACCTGAAGTTCGCGCTGCGGGACATACCTGACAGGAACCTGGACGCGCGGCTTGCGGAGCACATAACGATATCCCGTATAACGCCGGAGGTCGTGGAGCCGGTCATAGATGCGCATACGCTAAGAAAATATATCGCCTACGCCAAGCAAAAGATACCGATGGTGGAACTGACGAAGGACGCGGCCGAGGCACTAAAAAAATTCTACGTGGAGATGAGAAATCCCGGGGACAACGAGAACGCCACGGTAAGCATAACGCTCAGGCAGTACGAGGCGCTGCTGCGCCTTGCCGAGGCGTCGGCCAAGGTGCGGCTTGACAACAAGATCCGGCCCGAAGACGTGGAGCGCTCGATAAAACTGATGAAATACTCGCTCTCCCAGTTGGGCTATGACTACGACACCGGCAAGTTTGACATAGACAAGATGGAGTCCGGCGTGACTGCAAGCAAACGAAGAAAGATAAGCATAATAACGGAGATAATCTCCTCCATGGAGAAGCGCGGCGGGGAGATATCCATGGAGGACGTCAAGGCATCCGCCGAGGAGCAAGGCGTGGAAAACGCCGACGAAATAATAGACAGGCTGAAAAGGGACGGCATGTTGTTTGAACCAAGACCCGGTTTCATAAAAAAAGCGTAGGAGATGATGAATATGGAGAGGAAGAGGCTGCCTGCTATCAAGGCAAGCATAGAGGACGTATCGAAGGGCAAATACTGCGCCCAGGAAGGTTTCAATCCCAATTACGTGATAAGCCCCCATGGGGTCAGGCTTTCGCGGGTGAGGCTCATGAGCACGGTCGTTGACAAGTTCATGGCAGAGAGCGGAAAGTTCGCTTCTTTGACGCTGGATGACGGCACTGACACCATCAGGTCAAAGGTATTCACCGACCTCTCGATCTTCAACGGCATAGAAACCGGCGACGACGTGGAGATGATAGGCAAGGTAAAGGAATACCAGGGCGAGATTTACATAACGCCCGAAATAGCGAAGAAAATCGACGACCCTAACACGGAAATCCTGCGAAGGCTGGAACTGCGCGCCCAATCGAAGGAGTGGGAGAAGAAGCGCCTGACAGTCCTTGAGAATGAGAAGGCCGTTTCCGACCTTGAAGAGCTGAAGAAGATGATGAAAGAACGGTACGGGATCGATGCGGAAGAGACGGAAGCCATAGTGATGACGAAGGCGGCTGCGGAAGAAGCCCCTGCAGGAGAGCCGAAGGAATCGGCAAAGGAGAAACTCCTCAAGATCATCGCCGAGAACGACGCAGGGGAGGGGTGCGAATATCAAACGCTGATAGAAAAATCAGGCCTGAACGAAGACGCCATGGATACGGCTATACAGGAACTCCTTGACGAGGGGTCGTGCTTCGAGCCCAAGCCCGGGAAGATAAAGAAACTTTAGCCCGGATATGAAATCGGCCGTCGGGACGGCCTGGGATACATGCCTGTAAGCACAGATCGCTTACAGTAACTATGAAGTTAACGGTAGCGGCCAGCTTTTATTTTATATATTCTTCAGTCCAAGTTTTATCATGCCCCTGAAAGAAGACGTCAAGGACACGCTAAGGATATTCTGGCAGATGACGAAGGAAGAATTCGACGTGATGGACCACAAGCTCTTCAGGATTGCCGCGGGACTTGCGGGTTTCCTGGTTGCCGGGGCGCTGTATTTCCTTTTCCTCCGGAACTTTGTCCCTTTCTAGCAAAGAGCCATGCAAGGAATAGCAGGGCTTCAATGACCCCTATGGCATAAAGCAGCAGCATTCCAAGAGAATCCAGAGAATTACTAAGCCCCTCGGGAATCCCGGGCAGCGTTGTGACTGTCATGTAAGATTTTGTGATGTTCATCACAAACCAAATGCCTGCGCCAAGAACGGCAAGCGATATCATCGTGTTCCTGATTTCTTTGGGATCCATGTTTTCTTTACTTATTTGATTTTACGAATATTTAACTGCTGCGATATGTTTGCCAACAAAAATGGCGCTTATAAGCTTTTCTATAATTTATTCCTTTATGGTAGATGCAAAAGTATATAGGGCAACTGCACGATTAGGCGGAAATGTGCATACTGAACGTGATACAACTAATTATTCTACCTCGATTGGATTTCCTTATTTATGCCAAAAACCTCCTGCCGAGACGCCATTGTCTATCGCAACCAGACTTGGCAAGGATACGGGGGAAATCATTCCACGCCTTGGCATACAGCCGACAGATCCAGCGGCTCTACTGGCGCATCGCAACGAATTGCGGGGCATTTATGATACCGTAAGAGGTTTCGCGAGGAAAAGAGGATACGAACTAATAACCGTGAGTGAAGGCGTTCTCCCCTTGGTCTTCCTTGATATGCCTGCCATGTATGTCATAAACGGAGAGCTTCATGACACGGAACGCGGAACTACAGAATTTCCTTATGGTTATGCCGTGAGAGGCGGAGTATCGGTTACTCCTAATGATATAATGCTCGCGACATACGGCAGGCGCGGCGAGGGACTTCTTGACGCTTATGTGGATTTCATGAACTCTTTGCCTGCAAACGAAAATCCATTCAATAAGGTTACAAGATTCTTCCGTAAGCCCGGCAGTCGCAAATAATGTCTTCGGTATATCCTAAAGGGCATCATTATTAGATGCCGATTATTTATGTCATTGGGTATAATTCCAGCTATTTTGCGCCCGAAACCGTAATTTCACCGATCTTTACGCTATTCCGTTCAAAGAGCTAATCTTCGAGTATAGACTTCTCGTACTTCCTTTCGAGCAGACGGCGGACGGCCCTCGCTATGCCTTCGCCTATGCCGGGCACCTGCCTAAGCGCTTCTTCGCTCGCCGTAAAAACGCCTTCCGGCGTGCCGAAATGCTTCAACAACGCCTTCGCTTTCAGCGTGGATATTTTTGGGAGGCCGGCGACGACGAATTCCTGCTGCTGGTTCTCCGAGAGGAATCTTGCCTTGCCCCGTATGGCTATGCCCTGTTTCTCCGCCACCTGCTCCCGCTTTGCCAGTGCGAACAGCATGTCCGCAGTCTCCGAGGGATTCTTCGTCCATATCATACCGACCCTTATGTCCGCCACCGCCGCGGCCACGGCGCCGCGTATCGCGTTGGGATGGATGGCGACTTCGGTATCAAAAAGGCTCTGCCCTTCCACGATGAGTATAGGCAACTCGAACTCGGCCTTCAGCTCGTGCAGCTGGCGGAAAAGCCTGCCGTCCATTATGCTGCTTATGAAGTCCTGCGTCGTCTTGCGTTCGGCGCCCATTCGTTCGCTGAGCTGGTAATCGGCGACGTGCAACTGTTTCTCGCGAACAGTGCATTTCCTTGCAAGCATGGAAGCGATGCTGCTCGCCGCTTCGCGCGTATCGGAATATATCACGACTTCCTCATCGGACTTGAAAGCGTTCTGCATGCAATCACACGTACTTTTTCAAGGAATTCGCCATACCGTACAATATTTTCTTCATGTTCTTCTCGCGGTTGAAGCCGGCCCAGTGGTATGCCTCGTCGCGCGTTCCCTTGGTCATAAGGACTACTACGCGTCCCGCCTGCGTCCTTGCAGTCCTGCCGGAGCGCTGTATCTTGCGCACGGCGGAAGAGATCGGCTCATAAAAGACGACTACATTAGTCTCTGCAACGTCCAAGCCTTCCTCGCCAACCGAACTCGCGACAAGCACGTTATGGAAGCCCATCTTGAATTCGTTGAGTATCTGCACCTGCTCCTTCTGGCTGAGCCCCTTGCCGGATTTCCTGGCCTGGCCTATGAATTGCACGGGGATTGCTCCCTGAACGGCGGAAAGCTCGTTGCATATCTTTTCTATCGTGTCCCTGTACTGGGCAAAAACCATTATCCTCGAAAACTTGTCGCGCTCGATCTCGCGCCTGACTATTTCCTTTAACTTTGCCATCTTCGGATGCTCGTGGCCCTCTTCGACAAGCTCCGACAACAGCCGCATCGCATTCCTGATCCCGTCTTCGCGCAGCAGCCGCTCCACTGCGCGCGTCTCCTGCAAAAGCATGCGGTCAAAGTATTTTTTCGTGGAGTATAATGACTGCGTTTCCAGAAGCACCAACGCATGGTCGAGCTTGAGGATTTCCGCCAATACCGACATTGCGGCGAAGCCGTATCCTGTCTTGTTCCTGGACAATTCCTCCTGCAGTTTAAGGGCATACGTCTTGCCTATGTTCGCGGTTTTTATGATCCCCCAGTTCATGAGTTTCTTTATCCTTTCTTCGCGGACGTCGTTGAGGTATTTTCTCAAAGCCTTCATCGGCTCGGTAAGCTCGACTTCAATACGCTCCTGCTCAACGTTATGCACGTACGCCCTGACGTCCTCGTCCTCCCTGGAGCGTACCTCAACGTTCTTTATGAAAAGCATCCTCTTTACTTCCTCTATCTTGGCCCGCTCCGCTCCCGGGGAAGCGGTAAGCGCCACTATCAGGGGCTCGCGGGCAGACGCCATGTACGCCTTGGCGATGTAAGGATAGGCATAGTTACCTACGGCCCTGTGCGCCTCGTCAAAGACGCAAAGCGAGAAATTTTCCAGGGACAGTATCCCGCCCTTGAGGTCGTTTTCTATAGTCTGAGGCGTCGAAAATATCACGTCCGCCTTCCGGTAAAGCCCCTCCCTGCCCGAAGGAGCCGTGCTGCCTGTGATTACCGTCATCTCAAGGCCAGTTCGCATGTATTTTCCAAAAGCGGCGCATTGCTGTTCTACCAGGGGCCGGGTGGGCGCAAGGAATAATATCTTCCTGCTCATGTCCCTCTGGAGCTTGAATGCCGCAACCAGGGCGGCTATTGACGTCTTGCCTAAGCCGGTGGGCAGGACGACGAGCGTGTTGCCGTCTATGGCCGAAGCCACGACGTGCTCCTGGTATTTCCTTTTTTCTATGGTGCCGGGCGCAATCCACGGATGGGAAACGAATTCCATGCTTTTATTTGGCGGCAACGGATAAATTGATAGTTCCGGCTGCGCACACCGCCTGAAACGAACTTATAGTTCTCCAAGGAAGCAAGCAAGTACTTGGAGAATCATGGTTCTCCTGTACAGGTCAAGCGTTGCTTGACCATGTATTACTTCCTTGGGAACTATAGTAGAAGACATTAGTTTTGTTGCAAATGCCATATCTTCTACATATAGCAGTGACACCATAATATGCTTATTATTTATGTCACATGCTATATATGTGAACCCAGTAAATCATATACGGAATCTTTACTGGGTTAACTATAAACGCCGGCTACAAGTATCATCATGTTTATTAGTTGGGTGGCATAATCCAGCAGTAATATGAAACGAACTTAAACCGCCGACTACAAGTATCATCATGACCGTCAAGACGATAAAGCAGGCCGTGCTGAGAAAGATAAAGCCTACTGCCGAGGAAGAAAATAAAGTCGGAGCCTTCACTGCGCGCCTGCTCTCCGTGACTAAAACCGTCTCTAAACTCGAAGGCGCCATGTGCGGCTCCATCGGCAAGCATACATGGCTTCGCGGCGACCATGACGTGGACCTTTTTATCATGTTTCCGGCATCTGCTTCGCGCGACGAACTGGAGAAGAAAGGCCTCGAATTCGGAAAACAGATTGCAAAACAAATCAACGGCGCAACGATAATAAAGTACGCCGAGCACCCTTATCTAAGGGCCCGCACGCCTGATTTTTTGGTCGACATCGTCCCGTGCTACCGCATAGCGCCGGGCGAAAAAATAAAAAGCGCCGTGGACCGTTCGCCGCTTCATAGGGATTATGTACTCAAAAAACTGCCCGCTGAATTCAGGGACGAAGTGCGTCTCGTTAAGCAGTTCTGCAAAGGGGCGGGCGTCTACGGCAGCGACGCGAAAAACCGGGGCTTTTCCGGCTACACGTGCGAGCTGCTTGCCATAAATTACGGCAAGCTTGAGAACCTGCTCAAGGCTGCGGCTGCGTGGAAACCCCCCGTCAAGATAGACATCGAGAACGCAGGCACGGCTTCCAAATTTGCAGACCCGCTTGTCATAGTGGATCCCGTCGATCCCGAAAGGAACGTGGCCGCCAATCTTGGCGCAGAGAACTTCGTGAAGTTCGTCCGGGCGGCGGTGTCCTTCATTGCAAGGCCCGACGATTCATATTTCTCCCTGCACGGGCTTTTCCTGGGAAAAGAAGAACTCCAGAAGCTGAAGGAACGCGGCACTTTATTCGCCGTGCTCAAAATGAAAAAGCCTGACGTGATAGAGGATACGCTATATCCGCAGCTGAGGAAAACCGCCAAGAGAATCGAAGCCATGCTCGAAAAGGAAGAATTTTCAGTTCTTCGAAGCTTTGCCTTTTCCGGCGACGACATGTGCATAATCATGGAAATGAACGTCTGGCAGCAGCCGCCCGTGAAGAAGATGCCCGGGCCGGAAATATTCTCGGCCAAGCACGTGAGGGAATTCACGGGAAAGTACGGCAAATCCGAATTCCCGCCTTACATTGAGGAAAACCAGTGGTTCGCGGAGAAGCAACGGCAGTTCCGGGACGCCGTGAGCCTGCTCAAAGGCATTGTTTCAAAAAAACCGGAAGAGCTTGCCATGCCCACGCACATCGCAAAACCCTTGCACGATGCAACGCTGCTTCAGGGCGACGAATTCTGGAAAACAGTAACCAAGCACCGTGAACTTTCCGCATTCCTGCGCAGGAAGTATTTCGAGAAGCTTGCCTGATGTGTTCGTATATAATATAGGAAGCCAGAATTATTTCAGTATTTAAACGTTTTTAATAGTATAATATAGATTTTACGGAATCGAAAGGAATATAAATATATTACCACTAATAAATAGTAAAATTGTGATAAAATGACGGGAAACTTTTATGAAATACTTGGAGTGGACGGGAATGCCACGAGGGAAGAAATACACAAAGCGTTCCGAACAGGAGCTCTGCGATATCATCCGGACCGGAACAAATCTTCGGATGCAGAGGAAATATTCAAGGGGATAAACGAGGCGTACCAGACGCTTTCCGACCCCACCAAGAGGGTGGAGTACGACAGGAAAATCGGCAGTGCGGGGCCATATGGTGCACGGTCTCCCGGCACGGCTTCGCCGTCTGACGCCGACTTTGAAATTATATACAAAAAACATGAGGCACGGATGGGCGACCTTATGGGCGCGATTCTGGCAAGTCAGGAAGTCATCAATACTTACGGCCCAGAGGCATTGGAACGCTTTAGCAACTATGTTATAAACAGGAGATTCAAGAACCCGCAAGAGCAGAGCGGCAATGCTAATTCAGGTCAGGAGCGCAAAGAGTCCCAGACTGAAAAGCCAAAACCTCCGCCTTACGTGTACAACGGCGTTGACCCTGCATATGAGCCTGTATTCCAAGACTATCGCGACAACAAAGCTTCATGGAACCAAATCTTCTGTATGGAGGATAAAATGCCGGGAATTAGTGCATATGTGCAGTTCCGCATCCGGGATTTTTCTCGCGAGGAGCGGAAATCGCGCCAGCCGGCACGGGAGGATAATCCCAACGGTTCTGCAAAACCTCAGGCACCCGATGCACCCGTAAACAACGATGCCGACCAGATGCCGTCCGAAAACGATCTTTATGACGCCCCCAAACAAGCTGATTCGCCGCCTTTGACCGAGGAAGACGCAAGAAGGGTGGCGGAATCGGCAAGAAGCGTGAGCGAGCTTCTCAACCAAAGAAGAAAACAAAAGCCCCCCGGCGGCGTTTACCAGCGTCCCGTGCATACGATACCATGGTGACAAAATGACGCGAAATTTTTATGAAAGACTCGGGGTAAATAGAGACGCACCACAAGACGAGATACACAAAGCGTTCCGAAGAAAGGCCCTCGAATACCATCCTGACAGGAACAGATCCCCAGACTCGGAGGATAATTTCAAGGGGATAAACGAGGCGTACCAGACGCTTTCCGACCCGGACAAGCGGGCGGAGTACGATATAATAGTAATGAGAACCCGCGCTGGAGCCGGCATCCGCCGGGCAACCGGCATGGTTTGTGGAGAGCGATCAGAAGTATAAGCAAACCCCGCAGGCCGAGAGAGAACGACTATTCGAGGAAATATTCAGAAATTATAGGTCGAACATAGAAAGAGATCCTGAATTTGAAGGAATGTCAAGATTCTACGCGAAGGCCAAGGCGCATTCTATATTCGGATTTTCTTTTGAGCTCATGGCCGATCTTGATACGTATATTGATAGAAGAATGTCTGAGGAGCGTGCAAAGAAACAGACTGCCGGAACCCGGCAACAGGCAACCAAAGGCGCAACACAAACCGAGTTTGATTCTCTTTGCGCAAGACTATACAATGGCGAAATCACCGAGGAAGAAGCGGAAAAGCTCGGAGGGGCATCCTTAAGACAGCAGTACGACGCATGGAAAGCGTCTCATGCGGAAGGCGCCCCTGACACACGAGAGGCAATATACAAAGAATATAAGTCGGGAGGCCTCACGTTTGAAGAAGCCTTGCGCAGGGGAGGAGGCTCCCATATGGGAGATTATATCATAGACCGAGAACGAGAGGAGTTCGATCGCAAATCCGCACTGCAAGAAGCAGAATTGAAAGAAAAAATAGACCGCCTCCATGAGGAAAGAGACGGCAGGATAAGTGAAGTCATGGAAGACCTGGAAAGGCAAATGGGGGAACTTGGCAGGAACCGTGCAAGGGAAGAAAGAGAACTGGAAAGAAAACTGGCAAATCTTGAAAGAACACTTGAACGATATGCTGCGCAGGATTACTAAAATCCATGCAGGAATCGAGATTTATCAACAGGCGAAAGGGGACGCTGATGGATCCGTATCAAATTCTTGGCATAAAACGCGACGCTACCGCGCAAAATATACGCACAGCGTACAGGGTCAAGGCACTTGAATGGCATCCCGATCGTAACAAGTCGCCTGAGGCCAGCGAGATGATGACGTGTATTAACATAGCTTATCAGATACTCTCCGACCCCGCAGAGCGCCGGAAATACGATGCCAACGGAACGGCGTTTTCATACGAGCCCCATTCAGGCGCAAATCACTCACCGGAAAGCGATGAAGAAATTTTTGAAAAATTCTTGAACTATGAAATTCTTACATTCGACGAAGCCTTGAAACGGGGAGGCCCGCAATTCAGGGAATACGCGTTCCGCAGGGGGCAGGAAGAAGTCGATAAAAAACGCCCCTCCTCAGGAAGGCAAAACGGCGCAGGAATGCATACGGGCCATAGAAAAACACCGGCATATACCGCGCAACCCGCAGATCCCGAAATAGATCCTTCCATGGAGCCTTACGTCCATCAATACATGGGCAGAAACATGCCGAATAAATTGCTTATGGAACTCGGCGGCACAACATTCTTGAATTATATGCAAAGAAGGCAACGGGAAATTTTTGCAGAGCGCGCCCGCGTTCAGGCGCAACGGGAAGACGACAGAACGTCTGCCCACGATCTCAGAAGAGAATATCATAGTTATGCTGAAGAAAACCAGAGAGCGGAATTCGATCGGATATTCGATCGGGGACGAGAACGCCTGAACGAAATGCTGGGGAGAATGAATAAAAAATATGGGATATAACTATAGTAGATGACATTAGTTTTCAGGCATTCTAATGTCATTTGCTATAATACACGACCCCTAAAAAAGCTTTACGAGCTACAGGGTTTGTTTAAATAATCTGTAGGAACGCAATAGGTTGCGATATTGATTTTCTGAAACACAACAGGTTGTGGCATGAACCCATCTATTAAACAAAGCCAATCTACAGTAGTAAAAAATGGGGACTTATAGGTAAATCATTTGAAGCATGAACAGAATTAATAAAGGAATTTAGTGGACAGACTACTAACAATCACTCCGCTTCGTCGTCGCCGCCGCGGTGGATCTTCGCGGTCTTCGGGGTGACGAGCAGCCAGTCTTCGCCTATGCCGGCGATGTCGCCGTCAAGCGCAAGGCATGTTTTCCTTATCTTTGCCACGGTACGCTTCAATTCGCCGATGTCCTTGGCCCTGAGCTCGTGTATTCTGACAAGAACTATCCGCCCGCTCCGGATCTTTTCCTGTATGCGGTCCGCGTCCGGGTAAGAAGAAAGCTTTTCAACCTGTATCATCAGTTTGCCGTGCGGCTTCTCGTCGTCCTCAAAATCAAGCTCGACATATTCCTGAGGCTGCTTTCTGAAGATGTCCGTGATTGCCATATCCCTATAATTCCTCCTCAACCTTAAATTATAATGAAACGCATTGCGTTTTGAATATTTCAGCGCCTTCCGCGCATGGCATGTATATTCATACCGCTTGCAAATATTTATATCCCTGCTATCGCATCACTGCGATTTTTCGTTCAGGACTTCCAGCATGGAAACTATGTTCCATATCTGCGTCCTGCTGTAAACCGGAATATTCGGGTCGTTTGCGACCTCGTCAAGTATCGATATCGCGCCGTTTATTCTGACCGCCATCTCCTGCTTCACATCGGCAAGCGAGGCCTTGGCCTGCTCCATGGCAGACCTGATATTCTTGGGCACGGTCCGGTCCGCGGCTATTTCATCCAGCAGGTTGTTTATTACGTTCATGTCCATCAAATCACCGTGTAATCAGATGGCGTTGAGCATATGGAAAAGGCGCTGAAGAAAATATTACGTTCATGTCCATCAAATCACCGTGTAATCAGCCGCCTTGGCCGTCGCGATAGCTCCCGGCCAGATCCTCAAGCTTTTTCTGGTTTTCCTTGAGTTTTTTCTTTATCTTCTCTTCCTGCGTTTCCAGCGTCTTTATTCTGAGATCGACGTCTTCCCTGTTTTCTTCCAGTTCCTTTTTCACTTCGTCCTTTCCCGCTTCTATTATGAGAGGACCGACCGCCCTGTACACTTTCTGGTCTTTTACGCCGGCCAGATGCTCAAGCGCCTTTTCCAGCTCATGCATCTGGAGCATATAAGTCTGCTTCTGGGACACTATTCCCTGAAGCTGCTGGTTCTGTCCCTGCAGCTGGTTCATGACTTCTTCCAGCTCTTTCATAAGAATCACTGCGCCTTGACGTGCTTTCGGAAGCTCTCCCGCGTCTTGCTGATTATTCTATAACCGCAGAAAGGGCATCTTATTGCATTATCTTCCATCTCAAAGTCTTTCTTGCAAAGCATGCACTTGTACATACAATCACGTCACTTGAACTCATATGTGCCTGACGCAAATCTGGCGTTGCACTTGATGCATTGCCAGATGGCGGATGAGGCGCGCTTCACGGCCATCCTCGAGCACTTGGGGCACTGATAACGGGCCTTGGACTTTAGGACGGCCGTTCTTACCTTCTCCCTTATTGACTTGCCGTATCCGACTACCATGATCTCACACAAGCTATTAGGATGCAAATATTTAAGTACGGATTGCTCACTTCAGCCGGATGGTTTCCAAAAGCTTCGGAGCCATCGTTTCCACCCCGAAATACTTGTGGGCCTCTTTTGCGAATTCAACGCACTTCATGTTCTCGCAGTGGTTGACCAGTATCTTCTTCGGCTTTGTCCTGAAAGCGGCTATGAATGCCATGAGCTGGCTGAAATCGCTGTGCCCTGAAAGGCCTTTCACGGTGCCTATCTCCAGCTTCAGTTCCATGGCCCTGCCGTTATCCATCTGTATGTGCGTCCAGCCCTTTTGTATCCTTCTTCCCATCGTGCCTTCGGCCTGATACCCTACGAACAGCAAGGCATTCTTCTCATTGCCTGCAAAGTTCTCAAGATAGTTCATGACGGGCCCGCCCACCAGCATACCGGACGTTGCAAGAATGACGCACGGCTCGGCCGACTCGATGATGGCCATTCTTTCCTTCTGCGAACCGACGCCTTTGAGCCTCGGGTCCATGAACGGATTCTTGCCCTGATGGAGTATTTTCGACTGCATGGCCTTTGACATGAATTCAGGATAGGCGGTATTGATGGCGGTTGCGTCCCACAGCATGCCGTCAAGATAAACCGTCATGTCTATGTCGGAATCCATGAGCATGGCTATGACTTCCTGGGCCCTGCCCACGGCGAAGCTGGGTATTATTACTTTTCCGCCGCGCTCCTTGACCTCCTTGACTTTCGCTATCAAATATTCCTCTCCCTTTTCTCCGGGTGGCAGGGTGTCGGTCTTGGCGCCGTAAGTGCCTTCTATCAGCACGCATTCCACCCTCGCATAATCGGTATAAGCCTTGTCAAACATCTTGGTGTTCTCGTACTTGAGGTCTCCCGTGTACAGGAAATTATACTGGCCGTTGCCGACGTTGAGATGCGTCGTGGCCGAACCGAGTATATGGCCGGCGTTGTTGAGCGTCAGCCTTATGTCCGGCGTTATGTCCGAAACTTCGCCGTACTCAAGCGGTATGCAGTGCTTTATCATTTCTTCTATCGCCTTCGAGCTGTACGGGGCCTTCTTGTTTTCCCGCTGGCATATCTGTATGAAATCCAGCTGGAGCAGCGTCATCGTGTCCCTCGTCGGCCTTGTGCAATACAGCGGCCCGCGGTAACCGTATTCATACAGGTACGGCACGAAGCCCGCGTGGTCAAGATGCGCGTGGCTTATGACCACCGCGTCGAGCGCCTGTATCTGGAACTCGGGCGCGTCAAGATACGGATACGGCCTGTTGCCCGTCGCGGAAACGTCTATGCCGCAGTCAAGAAGTATCTTGCTCTGCGGCGTTTGGACGAGGACTGCGGACTTGCCGACCTGCCGGAACGCCCCAAGAGCCGTTATCCTTACCCATTCGACTTCCTTGCCTTCCGAGTATATCTTCTTTCCCGTCTCCTGCAGAAATTTTTTCCTGTAACCGGCCTCGTTGTGCAGCATCTTCCTTATTGAACGTATGATCTCCGAGTCTATGGCCGGGGCGCGCCTGATATCGGGCGTCCAGAAAGTCTTGTTGCGTATTTCAGCGAGGACCTCGCCGCTTCTGCCTATGACGATTCCCGGCTTCTCCGCGTGGATTACAACTTTGGCAAACTCGGGCTCGAAATAGATGTCCTTGATGCCCGCTTCCTTTGGCACGGCCTTGCGGATGAATTCAACCGTCTTCTCTTCGTCCATGATGATGGCCGGATCTGCCCGTATCTCTATCCTTTTCTTGAACTTGCCGACCAGCTTCTTTATCGCGGGAAGCGAGTCGGTGAGGAATGCCTTGTTTTTAGTGTAATAAATCAGCTCGCTGCCTTCATACGCCGAATCGCTGATCTCGGCATCTGCCGGCAGTTCTTTTTTTACGTCTTCCAATATTGCCATATGTTCACCTGAAAACTAGGCGCAGTTGTGATAATATGAAATCTTCACTTTCTCAGAAATTCCGTGCCGTTCTTGTCTATGACGGCTATGTCTATGTTCTTCCCGCCTGAGGCTATATCACGCTCCCGTGCGGCCCGGACGGCGCGCGTCGCGAGGTCTATGCCTTCCTCCCTTGTCATGTCCTTCCTGAAGCCGTCTTCCAGTACGCCGTATGCGAAAGGCGAGCCGGATCCCGTGGACGTGTAAGCGTCTTCGCCTATGCCGCCTGCAGGGTCCACGCTGAAAACGTGCATGCCCGTGCGGTCTACGCCCGCTATTATGGGCATGAGCATATAAGGATAGAACCTTGAATTCTGCTGTATGTTCGCCAAAAGCGTGGAAACCCCTTTCACGGTAAGCTCTGCGTTCCTTGTCAGCTTGTATATGTTTATTTCGGCCCTGAGTATCCTGACCACGCTCTGCGCATCCCCGACGCCGCCGGAAACCGTCATTACCATCTTGTCGTCTATCTGGTAGATTTTCGGGAATTCTTTTGAAGAAACAAGATATCCCATCGTGACCTTGCTTTCAGCAGCCACGACCACGCAGTCCTTGCAAACCATCGCAAGAGTGGTGGTTCCCGTTTTCCTGGCATCTTCAGCCGTTATCCCTTGAGCCTGCATTTGTTCACCGTTAGAATGAAACTTATTAGTTATTGACTGTTAAGTATTTAAGTTTTCAGAGCGCCGTCTTCTGCATTTAATAATCGGGATTTAACATGCTCCCCTTCATCTTCTTTTTCAAGAACAACTTTTATCTCCATGAATTCAATGCCCGGTCTAACGCTATAAATAAGCGATTCTACGCCTTTTCAGTCTTCCTTGAATTGAGGTACGCGTGCCTCTGCTTGAACGGGCATTGTCTGTGGAAAGGCCCGTCAAGGCACTGCAAGCTGCCAAAACCGCCTACATTGCATTCCACGCCGGGCGAAAGGTGCTCGCATCTATTTTGCAATATCTTCATTACAACGCCCTGGGTATCAGATTCATTGGAAAGCATGCCAAGCGGGTTCAAGGAAATTTCAATCTCTGGCATCATAGGCTCTGCAATTCCTTGCAGTGAAATAATATTTTCCATCGGCATCTGCACAGGCTTATCCAAAGACCTTAGAGAAATATAATTGTCACTGGCAAAAAGACGCTCTATCTCCTGGCGCGCTATTTTTTCGCTTTTCATGCTTAATTACTGGCTTTGGCGGAATAAATACGTTGGGTCAAAATGAGCTTTGCACTTAAAGTCTAAAATTGGCCAACTGGTTGTATTTTACCTTCTCAAAATCACAACAACGTGTGTTCATCAGCTACTTTTCATACAAAGCCGCCAAAATGCGACTACCATCCGAATACCAGAAAGCCAAGGGACTCCAGTATATGCCCTGTTTCAGTATCTTTGGACTGCTCTTCTTCTATTCTTAGCTCTACATCGTTTCTGCTGATGTTCTTGTAGCGGACGCCTGCCGTATCAGAACCCCTGAAGGTCTGTACGGAGGCAAGAATATGAGGAAACCCGAAGGCCGATGAGAATTGTACGTTTGTCCACTTACTTGAAACATCTGCCGCGCCTGCTTCGAGAATTTCCCTACCTATGATATAAACTCCAGGCTCGGCTGCTATATAACCCATCTTTTCAACCGCATGGAATCCGCCGTCTTTTGAACCTTCCTCTTCCTGTACCATGCTTCGGAATCCTGTTTTGGTGACGCCATCATTCCTTGTCACAGCCGCATTTGATCCATGGAAAGTCTGCATCTGCGTGAATACTACAGGCGTGCTCCCGAATGAACGGGAAAATAATGTATCATTAAACCTATTTCCTGTCAATAATGCTCCTGCTTCTATGGCAACGCCTGTCACGATTGTATGCACTCCACGCTCCATAGCAATATAATGCACTCTTTCGGCAATATGCACCCCGTCAAGATAGTCCCATTCCTCAACCTTTATCTCGAATTCGCCATGCGTCACATTTCTTATCCTGGCGTGTGCAGGCTGCGAGCCGTTCATGCCAACAGGTCCTGCTATGATAACAGGATCGCTGAAATTGCGTGCGAACTTAACGCTGGTCCATTTGTCAGTTACAACCGCAGTGCCAAAATGTAAAAGGTCCGATGTTGCAGCATTAGAAACAACCATACGAATTGATTTTATGTTGTTAGATGTATCGCCGTCATTAACAGTGCATTCTGAAACGTCATCCAGAGGGAACACACATACAGATATAGGCACTATTATGCCGAACTCCGGCTTATAATCGCCGAACTTATAATCATGGATAAAGAAAAAGCCTTTGGTTTCGCCAGGCTCAAGAGAAGCTTCAGTAGGCGAAGGCAGAAAACTAAACATTGGAATAATAATTACTCCTTCATCGCCAAATCTTTTCCATAAACTGTAGCTACCTGATTTGGCATGGCCAATATTTTTCACGACTACTTCCATCTGCACTGAGCTGCCGTTTGTCCTGTTCACGACCCCTACAACTCTCACCCCAGTGACAGCAAGATCCCGAAGCTTTGCTACGACCGTCTTCTCGAATTCGTTATTTGCCGGATCATAATCATCACTGGTTGTAGCGAAGAACTTCGTAGTATATTCACCCGGGTAATAGAGATGCGATATTTTCTCTATATCTATTTCTCCTGGCATTAATGTCATGTTGACTGTCCTGCCTCCTCCTATCCCGTCACCGAATTCATAACTGAAAATATAGTCGGAGGACATACTCCCCTTGTTCGTTATTGCCACGGTAAAATTGACAACGTAACTGTCTTCAACTTTTCTGATTGTGTAGTCTACTCTTTCGATTGATACGTCAGCGGAGGCTTTTTCTAGCACTATGAAAGTTTTCGATGTCATTCCGTTGGAAACAGTATATGTTCCTGCAACGCTTGGAACAAAGCCTCCTTTATATTGCCTCGTGCATCTTCTATGAGTGGGATCGATAGAAAGGCATAGATCAAACGCAGAGTTCTTTAAAGGTAACGTAAATGTTGTATTTGGCCCTGAAACGGCGACAGAACCTATAAAACCAAAGCTTCCGTTTATTATCCACGCACCCGTTTCTGTATCCAGAACATATGTTACTGTTTCGGAAGATGTTATGTTGACCGCTTCGCCAAGAATATACCAATCTTTATTCAATATGATAGAATAAGAATTTCCAGGAAATGGAATGTCAATTTGTGTTTCTTGGGCAAGAGAAACCCCTATAATGAACAAAATTGCGAATAATACTCTTATTCTCATGTAACCATTACTTACAAAACCTACTTAAGTATTACTATTAGTAAGCCCGCGCCGCGTAGGCAACGTGCTTCGCAGGCGAGCCGCAACAGATGCATGAGCCGGCGGCATGCTCTTTCTTGCCCCAGAGTGTGCCGCGTATCTCGCCGCCGGTTTCTTTCTTCAGGGATTTATCGCATTCAGCAGAGCCGCACCAGTTTATTCGCACAAAGCCGCCCTTTGCCATGGCAGATATCGCTTCCTGTTTGCTTTTTGCGTCGCGTATATTTTCCTTGAGGAATGTCCGGGATTTTTCGAGCATGTCATGCTGCATTTTCTCAAGCATCTTCTCAACGTCAGTTACCGTCTTGACCTGGATTTTCTCACGTGTGTCTCTTCGCACAACAGTTATGTGCCCGGCTTCAATATCCTTTGGCCCTATCTCTATACGAAGAGGGACGCCCTTAAGTTCCCATTCGTTGAACTTGAAGCCTGCGGTGTGGTTCCTCTCGTCGACATAAACGCGCGCCTTCAGCTTCTTGGCTATTTCTCTGGCCTTTTCAAGCACAATTTCTTCCTTGCCCTTGAACAAGATAGGTATTATGACGACCTGAACAGGCGCAACGCCGGGCGGCAGCACCGCTCCCTTGTCATCGCCGTGGTGCATAAGAAGTATTCCTATCTGCCTTGTCGTCATGCCCCAGCAGGTCTGCCAGACGTGCTGCTTCTGTTCTTTTTCGTCCGTGAAAGAGACGTCAAGCGCTTTTGAGAACTTCTGGGCGAGGAAATGCGAGCCAGGGCCCTGCACGACCTTGCCGTCCTGAACAAGCGTATCGAAGACGACCGTGTAGCCCGCTCCCGGGAACGTGTCGTGCTGCGGCCTTACAAGCTTCAGCCCTTCTATGGCAAAAAGTTCGTACATATTTGAATAGAGCCCTATGATCTTGTGAAGGAATTCCTCTGCATCGGCTTTTGTCGCATGCGCGGTATGACCTTCCTGCCAGAGGAATTCGCGGCCGCGGATGAAGGGCTTCGTCACTTTGGTGTCTATGCGCACGATGTTGTTCCACTGATTGATTTTAAGCGGCAGATCCTTGTAAGAGCGTATCCACAACTTGTACATATAGTACATGATCATTTCAGACGTCGGCCTGACGATGAGGGGATCGGCGAGCTTCTCGCCGCCGACATCAGTGACCCTCGCGACTTCCGCCCTGAAGCCTGCAAAATGCTCCTCTTCCTTCTTTATCAGGCTCTCGGGAATAAACAGCGGGAAATACGCATTCTGAACGCCTTTCTGCTTTATCATGGCGTCGAACTCCTTTTGGATTATCTCCCATATGGAATAGCCCCAGGGCGTTATCACGTCAAAGCCCTTTATCGGGGTTCTCTGGTCCATGAACCCCCCTTTGCGGACTACCTCAAGATACCAGTTGCTGAAGTCCTCGCTTCTCTTCTTCGTCATCCCGCCTTCTTCTGACATACATAACACCTTTTCACGACTGCATTAATAGGTTTTGCACGTTTCTCTCCAAGTTTCTTAGCGCTCCTTCGGACGTGGAAACCACTATGAGGTCGGCGTTTCTCAAATCAGCCGAAGCCATTTCGCACGCGCTGCGCATCTCGTAAAGCGTTATGCCTTTCAGGCCGGAAACCCCGTCTATCCTTCTTCTGTCGGAAGAAACGTAAAAGTCTTTAGCGCTCTTTCTTAGCGCGTCCGAAACAAGGCTTTCCGAGACTGCATGCCAGTCGCATCTCGCAGGCTTAAGTTCTGCGCCGAATATCGTGAATCTCTCTTTTCCCTGCAGTTCGTTTGTCTTGGAGAGAAACCTTGACAAATATTCGGTCGCATAGTCCGTTGCTCTGTTCCGGTAAACGTTCTCGCCTACTATTGCAGTAAGAACACCTAACCCTTCCCCTACCCTGCCAAGATACACCATATCGGCATTCTTTAACACGTTGCATTCAGTTCCCGAAAACGCATTCGTAACGTCGTAAATGCGGAATTTAATCTTGCTGAGACCGTATCTGTTCCTTACGCCTTCCTTGGCTTCAAGGAAGGCGTTCACTCTCCATTGTTATCACCCATCATTGTTTTTACAAATTTGCCGGACTGTGTCAGTTCCACGCGCCCGTTGAATGAAATAAGCTCAAGGCTCTTCAGCACCCGCGCATTCATCTTTAGCGTTGACAACGCTATGCCGTGTGTGGAGGAAAGTCGTGTCAGAACGGAATAAAGGCTTTCTTTTTCCCTGCCTGCTATTGAAAATAGGATTATTTTCTGGTTGCGATTCAGAGCCCTACCTAACAGCTTTCTTAAAGCGTCTTGGGTTGGCGGGACATCACTATCACATTTCTTTCTTCAGGCAACGCTTATAAACCACGCGGTCAGGATCACATGACCCTCAGGCCGTTAGGTACTTTCCTTTCC